>Ga0255342_1000124_pt1 | contig 140323 bp, 126 predicted proteins | sample wastewater_treat_3_FD_192416 | JGI IMG/M metagenome (GOLD analysis project Ga0255342, IMG submission 192416) | Wastewater microbial communities from Lulu Island WWTP, Vancouver, Canada - plant14 | ecosystem: Engineered > WWTP > Wastewater > Unclassified | place: Canada: Vancouver, British...
AGGATTTCAAAAGACAACTGAGAAGACACAACCAGCGCAGTAACCATATACCGATGCGTCCATTGAAGTTCTTATCACCTATTCAATTTTTATCTCAGACTGTCCAATATGTTTGACAATCCTACATTTTTACACCTTCTTGTAAGGCATAATCAAAAGGCTTTATGACTAAAACAATGTTCTGAAACTATTTAGAGAGAAGATTTCTAAATGAAATTAGCAGTCAGATTACTCTCCTTTTCATTAAAGTATTTATCCGTTGAGCTTATGTGATAAGTGAAACAAAAAGAAGCTGCTCTTTTGGAAAGCCTCATTTAACTTAAAGCTAAGTGAATAAATTTTACTCGTCTATTAATCTTCTTCTTTGACTTTTTCGACGCTTTGCTTAATTCTCTTCAGCAGCTTTTTCAACGGGGTGAACGATTTCTTCGACCTTGCTTTTGACTTGTTGACCAAAGTCGGCAGCTTTTTCCTTGGTGGCTTCGGCAAATTGTTCATATTTGGCAACCGCGTCTTTGTAAGCGACTTCAGCTTTGCGTTTGGTTTCTTCGTAGCTTTCCGCACCTTTTTCTTTGAGTTCAATCGCGCGGTCTTTGATGAGCTGGCGGGTTTCTTCGCCAGTTTGGGGTGCCATCAGTAAGGAAACAACAGCACCGGCTAACGCGCCAATGGTGAAGCCCATGATGAAAGTTCCAAAATCATTTTTCTCTGACATTTTATGCTCCTATCTTTTAATCTTTAAAAAGTTTGAATAATTGACCAACTTTCTTCAGGCTGGCCAAGGACTCGTTCAGTTTGATGACCGGTTCAGCAAGATTGTTGCTTATAAACCGGATAGTTCCCTTGAGGGTGTTGACCGTCTCGTTGCCGCTATCAAGCATGGGCTTGATGTCATTCTTAAGGATGTTGATGAGGTTTGAAACCTGTAATATAAGAATGATTAGGGCGGCACCAATTACAACCAACATGAGTGCCATGAGGATGACGAAGATATCACGTACTACGGCAACGGTTCCTACATCATGATTTGCAAGGATGATGGAACCGGCAATGATAATCAAGAAAAGAAACGCGATGGCTATGAGCGCGATAGTGGCGCCTTTGCCTTTATTTTCATCCTTTTGTGACTTCTCAACCAATGAAGAGTCTGTTGATGACGCTTCTGATGTTTCGAGTTCTTCTATTGTTGTATCTTTTTGTTCCATAATCTGTACCAGAAAAATTATAACACTGATGAAAGAAAAAACGCAATTTTCGTACAGCATTTTCAAGTTATTCCAAATACATTTGTCAGAGCTTTATTGGCGATAAAGATTGCCCTGGATTTGCGATTAGTCCTGCGGAGAACTAATCAAGGAAAAAAATGAAAAGTACAAAAAAGCGTTTTAGAGTTCGCCGATTTGAACCTCTGTTTCAAGAACGTGATAAAGTTTTTCGTTGGCTTGAAGCGTGATGTCTGAAAACAATCCATCTTGTTGGGTGCTAATCATCTCTTGCTTCACAAGTTCAAGAATCGCCAAGAATAGCACGATGGAATCAATGCGGCTGGGTTGGTCTCCTAAAAGGCTAAAGAAACGTACTTGCGAATCCTGCCTCAGGATGCGCATAATGTCATGCACTTTTTTACGCAGGGTGAGACGCGGGATGCTAATGAGTGCGCCTTCCTGTAAGTTTTGTTCCTGGATGGCGATTTGTTCAAGCGCTGTGATAAGATCAGTCAATTCTATGTCTGACAAGTCCAGCTGAACATTTACTGGATACGAGCGTGCGACATGCAGATAACTGCGAAGTCCCTGGTCAACACGCTCAGAAAGCCATTGACTGGCTTTTTTAATTTCACGGTAAACAATGAGTTGTCTGGCTAAGGTTTCGCCGATGTCTTCTTCGTCTTCCATACGAATGGGTGGGCGGGGGAGCAATGCTTCGGACTTAATTTGCACCAGTTTGCTGGCGATAACGAGGAATTCGGAGCTAAAGTCAGGGTCAATATCTTTGTGCTGGTTGACATAAGTCAAAAATTGGTCGGTTACTTTTGCCAGAGCGAGTTTGGTAATGTCCAGCTCAGCTTTTTGAATGAGGTCCAAAAGGAGATCAAGCGGGCCTGAATAAAGCTCTGTTTCAACTTCGTAATCGTCTGAAGCGCGATGCCATAATTTACTCATGCGCCTTATTATAGCTTGAAATGTCAGAATAGCGACTATCACTTGGTATAATTCAGGTTAGATATGACCCGTTATTCATGTTTATCCTGTGGCGAAAATTATCCTGTGAGTGGTCTGCCTCACAAATGTAAGTGTGGGGGGCTCTTCAGCATGCAGGATTTAAGCTACATGCCTGAACGCTATGCTAACACATCATCCTTTGGAATGTGGCGGTACATGGACGCTTTTGGTTTGGAGGCCCAAGCTTTACCTTTCTGGTTAGGAGAGGGCCAGACAGCGCTGGTTCCTGTTGAAATAGGAACCAAAACGTTTTATTTTAAGTGTGAACACTTAAACCCAAGTGGATCTTTTAAGGACAGACAGAGCGCGGTTTTGATGAGTTTGCTGCGTGCCAGAAACATTGATGAGGTCTTGGAGGATTCTTCAGGAAACGCTGGCGCATCTTTGGCTCAATATGCTGCGGCCGCAAAAGTGAAGAGCCGCATATTTATTCCAAGCAGCAGTTCAGGCCCTAAACGACAACAAATCAAATATAGTGGCGCAAATGTCGTTTTGGTAGATGGTCCACGCGCTAACGCGAGCATAGCTGTATTGGATAAGTATAAAGAATCTGGTATTTTCTATGCCAGTCATGCCTGGTTACCCTTTGGTTTAGCTGCTTATGCCACGATTGCTTTTGAAATCGTTGAAACACTGGGAAGAATGCCAGGCTTAGTGTTCGCGCCTATTGGGCATGGATCGCTGTTTTTAGGCCTTTTACGAGGCTTTGAGGCGATTGAGGCACGTACTGGACAAAAGAGACCAAGCATGATTGGCGTGCAGGCTGATAATTGCGCGCCAGTTTATCGTGCCTGGTATGGTCTTCCTGCTGCGCCAGTTTATCCAACAATTGCTGAAGGTGCCGCGGTTAGAGAGCCTGTTCGTGGTTTGGAAATAAGAAAATGCTTAAATCCACAAAAAGACAAGCTTATAGCCGTAAAAGAAGATGCTATTGCGCGTAGCCACAAGGCGTTAGCTGCGCATGGTCTCTATATTGAGCCAACAGCCGCTATGGTGTGGGCAGCATCTGAGGTGCTTATAAAGGATGAAAAGAAAGACGCTGAAGATTGGGTCTTTATTTTAAGCGGAAATGGGCTAAAATCAATAGACGAAGATTAGATTTGTCGAATCGTTTGCTGTTAAGGACTTAACATTGAACAATTCTGCAAATCAGGAAGAGGTGAAGAATGATAAATCCGATTGCAGAGCAGAACCTTCTATCGCATTTGCCGGAACCCTTTAAAAACATAGACTTGCTACGAAATGCCATGTGTCATCGGTCCTATCTCAATGAAAACGCAGATATGTCAGAAGACAATGAACGACTTGAATTTTTAGGCGATTCGATCTTAGGCTTTTTGGTCGCTGAATGGTTGTTTAAAGAATTTCCGCATAAGCCTGAGGGATTTTTGACCAAGGCGCGGGCTCTGTTAGTACGCACACAAAACCTGGCAAAGTATGCCCGAAGTATTGAAATCGGACCGGCTTTGTTGTTATCAAAAGGTGAAGAGCTCACCGGTGCCCGCGAACGTGACGCTGTACTTTGTGATGCTTTTGAAGCTTTGGTAGCCGCAATCTATATCGATCAAGGGATGGCAGCTGTGCGGCATCTTGTGGAGCCACTACTTACGAGCGAAGAAGATACGATTGTGGACCGTTTTGACCTTGAACCGAAAAGTCGTTTACAGGAATGGGCACAAGCCATTGGGCATAAATCACCAGTTTACGTTTTGTTGGAAGAAACTGGACCTGACCATGATCGATTTTTTTCGATTCAGGCTGTTGTGGATGAACGCCCTTTGGGGATTGGTAAAGGGAAAACAAAACAAGCCGCTGAGAAAAAAGCGGCTGAGAATAGCTTGAGAATTTTAGGAATTAATTGATGATAAAACTTTCAAAACTTAAAATGCAAGGATATAAAACCTTTGCGAGAGAAACCGAAATGGCTTTTCCATCAAGCATAACGGCGATTGTAGGACCGAACGGATCGGGCAAGTCGAATGTCGCGGATGCTATTCGATGGGTATTGGGCGAACAGAGTTTCTCACTTCTGCGAGCCAAGCGAACTGAAGACATGATATATTCTGGTTCCGACAGCCGCGCGAGAGCTGGCATGGCTGAAGTATCTATCCATTTTGATAATCAGGATGGATGGTTACCAATTGACTATGCTGAGGTTGTGCTTACCAGGCGTGCCTACCGTGACGGACAAAACGATTACCTGATTAACAATCAACGTGTCCGTCTGAAAGACTTCGGTGAACTTTTGGCAAAGACAGGTTTAAGCGATCGCACCTATACGATTATTGGACAGGGATTGGTGGATCTTGCGCTTTCTATTCGTCCAGATGAAAGACGAAAACTGTTTGAGGAAGCAGCAGGGATCGGTTTATATCGTTCGCGCAAAGAGGAAGCCCTGAGACGTTTAGAGACGACAAATCGTAATCTTGACCGTGCCATGGATATTAGCGATGAAATCCGCCCACGCTTGCGCAATCTTGAAAAACAAGCCCAACGTGTGAGCGAATATAAATTGGTCAAAGAGAGCTTGCGCGCGAATCTTTTGGAGTGGTATGGTTATCACTGGGCAAAAGTAAAGCAAGAGGTTGATGCGCTACACCTTGAACTGCAGAAGGCGAACGAAACACGAGATCTTGGTCAAAAGCAAATTGCGGATGAAAAACAAGTATTAGTTGAAGTTAAAACTCAAATTGATATAACTCGTGATGAAATACGCCAGTTGCAAGATAAAATGCGAGCGTTCCTTGATTCTCAACAGCAACATAATCAAAATATTGCCATACTGGAGAATCGTAAGCAAAGCGCTCTAGCGTTAATTACACAATTGGATCTGGATTTAGGCGCGTTAGAAGAAACCGTTAAAGGTGGTGAGCGAAGTTATGCCAACGCACAAGCGGAAGCAGAGCGGCTAAAACAAGAGCTTGACATGATTGAACATGACTACCAAAATGCGAAAAACACGCTGTCAAATGCAAGACGAGATCGCCAAAAGCTCATCGCGGAGCGAAATCAACTCCAGGGGCAGCTCCTGGATACCGAAAAGAAAGGTATCCAACTTAACTCCCACCACAGTGAATTGAAAGAGAGATTGATCACTAATCATGCGGAGCTCAAGCAAAGCGAAAAGATGATTAATGACTTAGAAGAAAAACAGAAAGAGCTTCAAAGTCAGCAAAAACTGCTTGAAAAAGAGGTCGAGAATAAGCGCGCGACTCTCGAAAAGATGGAGAAACGACAAGAGCAGCTGGCGCAACAACTAATCGCATTGCGTGAGGAATTGAAAGCCAATGCTCAGAGAATGCATCAATATGAACTTGATCTTAACAAGGTAAACAATCAAATATCTTTGCTGAACCAAGCGCAGGAAAGCTTAGCTGGTTTTTCTGAAGGCGCAAAAACCTTGCTCCAAAAGAGTCGCTCAAAAGCCATTCAAAGCGAATTTGTAGATCTGGTTTCAAAATTAAACGTCGAGGAACAATACGAAAAAGCTATCGCGGCTGCTCTGGGTGATGCTATTGATGTCTTGGTTTTAAAAGATGGTGAATTAAACGCAAGCAATATTCACCAAGTGCTTGAATCTGTGCAAGACCGCGTGGCCTTAATCAGTCAAAATGCACGAGCAAGCAAGACCGTTCAGAAGTTTTCAACCGAAAAAGGTGTTATTGGATGGGCTTCCGACCTTGTTCAAAACGGATCAGAGTATCGGGATGTAATTGATGCTTTGCTGGGTCAATTTTTGATTGTACAAGACCTCGAAACCGCGCAAAAAGTGCATAAGGAACTTGATAATGTTCACCTTGTCACCTTAAATGGTGAGGTATTCATGAAGAACGGATTAGTGATGCTCGGTAAAAATCGAGGATCAAGTAAGGTGAGCTACCAGAGACTTAGCAGGGATTACGAGAAAGAAATCAAAGCGGTTGAGCAAACCCTTCAAGCAAGCAGAAGAATTGAAGAAGATTTGCTTAAGAAAATTCAGGATAAAGAGATTGAACTCACGCAGGCTGAAGCGCAACAAAACGAGGCGCGAAAAGAGCTTCAAGTTGCGCAAGCAGCCGTTAATGAACTGGTCTTAAAAGTATCGAAATTTGATGAGCAGAAGGTCTGGTTTGCTAATCGCCGTGAAGATACAGCAAGGGCTATTGAACGTACAAAAAACGCGATAGATAATTTGTCAAAGCAAAGTACTTCAAATGCTGATTTGATAGAAACTCTGAACAATCAAATCAGTGAATTGCGTCAGAAAGAAGGTGAGACAAACCTACAAGAATTGGAACAAAAATACGTTTACTTGGAAACTGAGAACCAAATTCGAAGTCAGGCATTGGCTCATAACCGTAAAACATCTGAGACAGTTAGCGCGCGTCTGAAAGAGGACCAACAACGTTTGACGACCATGAAGACTCGTAAAACAGACCAGGAAGCATTAATTGTGGATATTAATGCACAGTTGCAGCATTCTCGTGATGAATTGGTATTGCTGAAGACACAATCTGATGAGCTGCAAAAGAGTGTTTTAGAAGCAAAAGAGCTGGCGTTAACAGAACTTGAAGCACAGTATGAAAATCTAAGTGACCAGGATTTAGAAAAACAGAAAATTGTTTCCATCAAGGAACGTCACATTACACATTTGCAGCTTGAACTTGTCAGGCAAGAAGAAAAGCTGAGCACCTTGAGAACCCGACTGGAAGATGATTTTGGGTTGATTGAGATGGACGTGCGTAGTGACGTTCGGGATTCAACACCGTTGCCATTCCCTGATTTGGTCATTGAATCCCTGCCTGAGACGCTTACCCTTAGCGAGGGTCTTGAGGAACTGATACGCCAGCAAAAGGCTCAAATGCGCCGAATTGGATCGGTCAATATTGAAGCTGAAACTGAATATCAGGAAGTCAAGGAGCGCTATACCGATTTGACCGCGCAAATTGAAGATTTGAACCTGGCGATAAAGGATATTCATGCAATGGTGCGCGAACTTGATGAGGTGATGAAGGATGCTTTCCTGAAAACCTATAAAGCTGTTAATGAGCAATTTTCTTCTATGTTCACGCGTCTTTTCAATGGTGGATCCGCTCGTTTGGTTTTGGTAGACGAAGATTCACCCATTGAAGGAGGAATCGAGATTGAAGCCAAACTCCCTGGCAAACGCGAGCAAGGTTTGGTTTTGCTCTCTGGTGGCGAGCGCAGTCTTACAGCTGTGGCTTTGATTTTCGCGCTATTAAAGGTTTCGCCAACGCCGTTGTGCGTAATGGATGAAGTTGACGCGATGCTGGATGAATCCAATGTTGGACGGTTTATTGATTTGTTGCGTGAGTTATCTCAAGAGACGCAATTTATCTTGATAACACATAACAGAAACACTGTCGCCGCAGCTGATGTCATTTATGGCGTCACCATGGGAAAAGACTCTGCCAGCCAGCTGATCAGTCTTAGACTTGACGAAGTTGATAGCAGTTACATGACTGCATAGTATAAAAAAAGACTGTCTTTCACCAGACAGTCTTTTTTTTATAGTCAAAATTAATTAGAGACCACTTGGGTTCATGATTGACTGGTAAATATTAGGCGCAATGGCGGGCTTCATGGGCACGAATTCTACCCAGTTGTCGTTGATGACAATATCATCGCGGTTATTGCGGAGCTCCGTCAACCAATCCCTAAAGAAAGTTGCTTTGAGGGTCTCATGGGTTCGTTCATCAACTGGGTTGGTGTTCTTGCCGAGCAATTGAATGATGTGCCAGCCATGGAGAGAATTGACAGGTTCGCTGACATCACCGATGTTTTCCAATGCGAAGCTCGCATTTTCGAATTCTGGTACCATGCGACCTCTGCCAAACCAGCCCAAATCACCACCATTCATTTTTGAACCCTCATCGGTTGAAAGTTCCATCGCAATAGAGGCAAAATCTTCCCCTCCGTTCAAACGTTCAATGATGGCTTCGGCTTCTTCTAAGGATGCGACTAAAATATGACGCGCCCAAACTTGTTCTTCTTCAGCGGGTACGTCTTTAGTAATGAATTCCATGACCTTATTGCGCAAAAGAGCCTTGGATAAAATGCGTTCTAATTGTGCTCTGCTAATGCCATTTTTATCCATTTCATTTCGGAAATTGCGATAATCCTTCTCAAATAAGCGGCGGGTGAATGGTGTAGGTGAAGGAGTAGGCGTAGGAATTTGGGTCGCAGTTGGTTCTTGGGCAGGTTCTGCTGCTACTTCTTCCTCAACTGTTTCAGTTGCATCTGCCAAGGGAGTTTCTTCAACCGCGTCTTCTGTAAAAGCATCTCCGTCTTGGGTTTCAGTTTCATCAGCTTCAGTTTCTTCGGTAGGCCGAGCAACTAATGTTTCTTGTTGGCTTGAAAGAGTAGGCATAGTGAATGGGGTGGCAGTATTAGCTGGCGTCGGAGTGCCATCTTCGAAGTAACCAAAGTTCTCTTCGATATAGGTATTTAGCTCTTCTTTACTAACACTTATTCCTAATTTTGCCGCTTCTTCCTCAATAAGAATATCGTCAATCATGTCGTTAAGGACTTGATTGCCAATGGTATCGCCTTGATTAAGTTCAACTGCGTTCTGTTGTGCAATGCCTAAAAATTGTTGAGCGTAATCAGGAGCGAAGCTTTGGAATGTTGTGTAATTATCAAAATACTGATACATTTGGTTTAGCAAGTTATAGCGTCGGTAACGTACGCTTTTATCGAAATTACCTGCTGTAATTTTTTTATCTCCAACGGTAGCAACCGCGGTATTAGGCTTGATGACAAAAGTGTTAACCAAAGTGTAAATAACGAAAAGCAGAACAATGCCTACTACAATGCCTGTAACAGTAAGAGCTATTTTAATTTGTCGCTCTTCACGTTCCTGGCGGGCAGTAAATTTCTTTGTCGTTAGTTTTGGGGAGTCAGGTTTCTTGGACATAATCCATCACCGATTTAGTACTCAGCCCAAAAGTCGCCCTCAAAGGGGATAAGCGCAATGTGGCGCGCGTTTTTGATAGCTGTCGCAACTTCGCGTTGGTGTTTTGCACAGGCACCAGTTTGTCGACGAGGTCTGATTTTGCCAGTTTCATTGATATATCTGCCCATCAATTCGACATTCTTGTAATCGATTTTCAGATTCTTATCTGTGCAAAATTGGCAAAACTTGGGGCGGGAGACGAAACGACGGCGGTCACCACCGCGTTGTCCACGATCTGGGCGTTCACCGCGTTCGGGTCGTTCGGATCGTTCTGCGCGCTCTGGGCGTTCATTTTTTTCTTCATCAATATATTCGGGTGTTTTGTCAGTCATCTTAACTCCTGCTTAGTCCACGCGCACAATGATGTAACGTAAGATTTGTTCATTGTAGCCAAGGGTTCGTTTAATATTTACAATTTCTGAAGGTGCTCCATCAAAAGTCATATAGACGTAATAACCTTCAAATTGCTTGCGGATGGGATATGCAAGTTTGCGTTTTCCCCATCGATCAATTTTAGTGACCTCACCATTACTTTTAATGAGGGTCTCAACATTTTCGATAGCGGTGTTTAAGGCCGCTTCGTCCAGGTCTGCCTGGAAAACTAATACGGTTTCATATTTATGCATGCGCTCGAGGCTCCTTTCCTCGGGTTTACTCTTGGTCCAGGCCGTTGGCTTGCCAAGAGTGGAAGGTTGAGATTCAGGACTTATTCCTGTTTAACAGGCGTAAGTCTATCACAAAGGCTAAAAAAATCAAGAGAAAGATAATCTCTCTTGTCTTATTGTTTGTTGATTTTACAATTTAACGTTAGCGATCGTCATCAGCAGTGGTATTTTTGCGTTTATTATCATTAGCAAAGATTGTTGTTGCTAAGCTGACAATTAACGAGCCGACGAAGGCTGGCCAAAACTTGGTAATCGAAAAACCACCGCCAAGAAGTGTGGTGGAAATCCAGGATGAAATCCAAAACACCAACGCATTTAGAACCAGGCTAAACAGACCCAAGGTAAGAATAACCATGCCACAGGTCATCGTTTTAAGCAAAGGTAAAAGACTGGCGTTTAAAATGGCCAAGATTATCGCCATAACGGCATAATGGATCCAACCACTTCGTGTGATTTCAAAACCGTCCATATTGCGCATTACAAAAGCTGCCAAAACCAATGCCAAGGTAATGACAATGACACGTTTTATAAAATTCATATTTACTCCTTTTAGCTAAGACTATTTCTAAGATGAAATCTTGTGTTAATCGTTAAATATCGTTCAGTTATTGATGTATGTTGGACAATTTGGAATGCATTTATTAATTGATTCCATTAATTCATCAACATGATTTTGGGATTTTGCAGCTTGCTCGAGAAATGGTATGGTATATGTATGGCCTCCGAAAGAGCTTATTCGTGTTACTTTGTACATCTGAACGTAATACTCAATCATGTCCTCGCGAATGGGTTCAAAGCAGGGTGGTAAGTATAATTCTTCAAACATGTACCGTTCTCGCATGATTGTTGAGGAGCCTCCCATGGGGATAAAGCCATGGTCTTGAACTCGCATTACACGATCCCGAGAATTATCAAGCCATTTTTGAACTTTGAGATAATTTGTTAGTGAGCATTTATCGTCAGAAATTGGCATATTAAGGTATTTGTTGATACCAATCAGCACGGTTACAATGACCAGAATGAGGATGATTGCGATCTTGCCCTCTGAATAAGGACTTATCTTGGGATCGTAAGGAAAATCCGTTCCACATCGCTCACATATACGCACGCCATTATCGTATAAGGTTTTACATGATTCACATCTTCTCATGGGGTTTGTTTATTCCAGCTTTTTAATCTAATCTTTCAAATAAACATATGCACAAAAGTCAGGATTTGGCGCCCCCGCCGCGACTCGAACGCGGAACCTACGGTTTAGAAGACCGGCGCTCTGTCCATTGAGCTACGGGGGCGAAGAGTTATTGTAATCGTTTTTATTAAATTGGGCGAATTCCTTTATACACTCTGGTAGTGCCAATGGTTCGCAGGATGATATCAGCAGGTCTACCGGTGATTTTAGAAAGCTCTTCAGCATTTAGTGGCTGGTTGTTGTTAACCAAAAAGACTTTAAAAATACTGTCGACCAATGGGCTGCTTGCGCTTAGGAAGTCATCTTGTTTGGCACAATGGTTAGTGAGAACATCCATCAGAGGATCTCCTTGGCTCACTTCACCTGTTTGGGAGTCAACAAGATCCGCACTGGAAGAAATGTTGGGGCTTTTAAAATAGACACGGTGATCTTCGCAAAGAAAACTTTCAAGAGCGTTACGCCAGTTTCGATCCTGTTTTTTCCACCAGTCAAAATCTATATGAAATTGGGTTGTAAGTGTTGGCTTTATCAAGCTTGGTAATTTATTTAACATTTCTTCCTCAATTAGGCTGCGCTTAGGTGATAGTAATTGTCACCAATATGGGTGTATTCTTCATTTTCGTTCAGGGTGATATATAAATCTTGTGGTGAGACCCGTCGTATAACGTTGATGCCTGCGTAAAGGTCTACAAAGTGGACATGTGCCTGATTGTTGAGTTTGGAAAGTTCGTGCATCAAGCGGGTGACGTCATTTTTGAGCGGGATGTCTTTGTTAGCTCGATTTTCCCAGATTTGGTCAAGCCCTTTCATATCAGGGATGGCAATCGCCATGCGATCGTTAAAACCAGCATAGATAGACTGTCGTAAAAGGGCAAAAACAATACCGCCATCCGCGCCAACTAGAACGGTCTTTATCCATTCTTTGTTGGAGCGTTTTCGCTCGATACTAATTTTTATTAGGCCGGGGTCATTTGTGGAAGCAATTTCAATGATGCTACCAGGAATAAGGTTTTGTTTCTCATACCATTCCCGCAAACCGGTCACGTATCGATGAGGTCTCACGACCCAGGCAGGAATCCGTTCTTTTGAAACATCATCAATAAAGTCAATTTTAATGCGTTCACTCTGTAAAGCACTTGGGAAAATGGTGTAAGTTTCAGGGGTAATAGGTAAACTGCCAGCTCGCCAATGAGGATAACTAAGTGGAATGCGTAGTTTTTTGACTGGCTCATGGTTCTCTAAGGGGTCAATTATCCAGGTGTGTTCATCGACCAACTCGGTAAAGAGTTTTTCAAGGTTTGGGTCGAAATCTTCCCGTTCAAGGGGTTGGCTCTGGCTTTTGAGATAAATGGGCACTTCAAGGACAGATTTCGGCTCGAAACGCTTTAAGAACCACGAGAAAACGCCACTTGAGCCAACCTCATCAAAGCGTGGATCTTCCTGTAAAGCGTAATTTAGCGAGAAGGCTATGAGCTGATTGTTTTCTTGTTCATTAAGTTCAAGTTGTTTTATTAGTTCAGAGATGCCAATTGGGCCACCATTCATTGAATCAAGTATCGCTTCGGCTATGTTTAAAGATCCCACGCTAATGTCAATGAGCAATGATTTTGGGAACCATGAATGTCCAATCAAAACAAGTTCGTTTTGGTTTTGCAAAGCCAGGGCTAATTGACGCTTAATTTGAACACCAAATTCCTGCATGATGGCAGACGAGTCTAATTCTCCTGCGCTATCACTGGTGTAGTTTTTATCGTTTAAAGGATGATTAGAGAGTTGGCTGGCAAATTCTTTTGTCGTGCCATTTTCAAAATTAACCGTGATGACTGTGAAACTACCATGCATAGGATGCTGACCTTGGCGTTTGTCAGTTACTACGCCAGATGTCCAATCATGTTCAGGAAAGATCAGTTTGGTTCCAATTGGGTAATCTTCTTTAGGGTAATAGATAAAACCAGCTTCTTCTTGTTTCAATTCTTCTTCGGCTTTTATTTCTTGAAGGCGGTTATTGATTAAAACCTGTGAAAGCTCATCGATCTGTTCGGGGACTTCTGTTTCAAATAAGTGATTTGTTAAAGCATTAAGATCGCTTTGTGTGATTGTGAGATTTTTCCAGTAGTTCGCGATATTGTTTTTAGATTTCCAAGCCATACTAACCTCAATAAGAAGAATTACATCTGATTATACATTAAAACATTGTTTGGGCACGTTAAAAGTCTGATTTAATATCTTTTCTAAGGAGAACCACTCTTGTTTTCTGCTTAGACAACACAATTAAACACAATCATAATCCATTTAGATGAACTGAAAATGTTATCAATGAAAGTGATATCCCCAGAATAATAAAACCCGCAATGAAGCGGGTTTTATTAGGAGAAGGTTGTGAAATTACATGAAAAGAGAGATGATAAATCCAATTAACAAACCAATACTGGCAATCGAAATAAGGTTTAATGCGAGGAATTTTCCAAACGCAATTTGTTTTTTTCTTTTTTCTATTTGGTCTTCGTGCTCTAATATCTTGCTGAAGTTAGCAACGACAATACCCAAGAAATCATTTTTATCTTTTTTGGCGACTGTCATATTATCCTCTTGAGCTCGATTTCTTTATAATATTTCCCTGGTCATCTACAACAATTCGCAGGCTTTGAGGGATGCTTTTGCTTCCAGGCAGTGTGTCGCAAAAAGAGAATGTAATTAAGTTTCTGCCATCGGCTTGCTTACTAACTCGGGGTGTGCAAGCACGTGTTTTGGGATATTCAGATTGAATTGACTTGATAACTTTTTGCAATATGGTGTTATCCATGACGCTACCTACTTTTGGTTAGCTCTTCTGCGCAAGAAGGCAGGGATTGACAGATCGTTTGACATGTCAATTGGTTGAGAAACATTATCTACTTCAAACTCCGATACATTGGCAGTTGGTTCTGGAGGTGCTGGTGAATACGGTTGATTATCATGAGAAGATCTTTGTTGAAAATAAGAACTATTTTCGTTTTGTCCTTGTTGACTGATTTGAGGGATATTGACAGGATTGTTTTCAGAAATACCTGTAACGATTAAGATGAGCTGAATGCTATCACCCATGCGGGGATCAGTAATGATACCGGGAATGATATCAGCGTTAAATCCAGTGGCTTCTTGTAGACTTTGCATCGCTTCTGTAATCTCTTTGAAGGACATATCTGCGGAACCTGTAAAGTTCGCAATCATCGCGGTTGCAGAATAGAGGTCAATATCTTCCAAAAGCGGATGGTGCAATGCTTTGTCGATAGCTTGTTGAACTTTATCCGGACCTGAGCCATGGCCTACGGCAATCAACGCACCTCCGCCACGGGTCATGACATTTTTGATGTGCGAAAAATCAACATTTATCACACCTGTTTCTGTAATCAGCTCTGAAATGCCTTGTACACCTTGTCGAAGGATATCATCAGCAAGTGTAAATGCCATATCAAGCGGTAAATCGCGTGGAGCAATCTCAATAAGTTTGTCATTGGGAATAACGATAAGTGTATCTGAAAACTCTTTTAGCTTTTCGATACCTTCTTCTGAGTTCTTTTGTCGGCGACCCAATTCAAACGAAAATGGCTTAGTGACGATTGAAACAGTTACCGCACCACTGGCTTTAGCAACTTTGGCGGCGATTGAAATAGCTCCTGTACCTGTGCCACCACCCATACCGGCTGTTAAAAAGACTAAATCAGCACCACGCAAATGTTCAGCAAGTTCACGGGTACTCTCTTCAGCAGCTTCTTCTCCAACTATAGGTTGTCCACCTGCGCCTAATCCACGGGTTGACTTTGGGCCAAGCTGAATTTTTATTGGTGCAAGATTTTTGGCTAAGGCTTGAGCGTCCGTGTTAGCTGCAATAAAAGTAACATCATGCATACCGCTTTCAATCATACGATTGATCGCGTTTGAGCCACCACCTCCTAAACCCAAAACAACAATTTTAGGTAAGTTAGCTTTATTGATGTTGTATGTATAGTTTGTTGATGTGTTCATTTCCTTCTCCTAAAGGTACTATACCGAGACGCTAAGGCTGTTGATAATATGTTCGTCGATGTCGCATCCAGCCTCTCGTAATGTTTGAATATCTTTTTCACTGAAAGCGCCGTTTTCGTTCCAAACTGTAACCTTTCGCGCGTTACATGCTTCTGTTATTGAAAAGCCAATAGTTGGCCGGAATTCTGAGATGATTGGTCTCACTTTATCAAGAGTGTTAACTGGAATACCCCATTCGTAAGAAGGTAAAAGCAGGTAGTGGTCTATTGTGTGAACCCAGTCAGCAAGGCTTTGTGCCACCTTAAATTCAGTAGTTTGTCTCTGTGTTTCTTCAACTTTAGCCTGTAAATCTTCAATCCATTCAGGTTTGGTTTGTTCTTGCGTTTCAAAGAGAGTTGTGGGGGTGGTGTCTTGTTTGTCACGTTTTTGGGGCGTGTTCATGAGCCAGAAAAGACAAGCAATAACATTCTTGTCAATTGTGAAATCTTCCGTTGTTAAATCAGTATCATCGACAACGAGATTTACAAGTCGGTCATAGTCAAGGTTTTCGTCAATTTTACCTGTTTTGAGATCAGCAGCACCCATGTAAAGCATCATTATTTTTGGAGTGCAATTGAGTGTGGTTTTGGCGATTTGCGCATACCACTGGTAGGTATTAAGTCCAAAGTGATCTTGTTCACCAATTTCAGTTTTGGCGTAGGGGCGTGGCATGCGCCATTTCTTTTCTCCGCCATTTCCCCAATCGATTGGGTGAGAAAAACTCTGCGCGCTGACAGCAATATGGAGGTTAGCACCAAATTCAAGGCTTCTGCGTTGCTTAGCAAGCTGAAAAGCTTTACGAAGAAAGGACAAATCCCAATAATCACCACCTGGTTCAAGGGCGGGAAAAACCGGTGTCATGCCATTTTGTTCAGCTAATCTTACAAAAGGCAGATAACGATCCAGGAAACGTTCGACCAAATCGCCCTGTGACCATGTACCAGGCATCCAGGCTTTTTTAGTATTAGGCTTGTCAAAAAAGATGACATATTTAACGCCCCATTTGGCATATTGGGTCAGCAAGATGCGGATGTCTTCAGGTTTGACATTGGAATTTACCTGAAAATCAAAATGCACAATTGGTTTGATGTCATTGGCGATTAGCTCAGTGATAAATTCCTCAGGAATTGCGACAGTATGAGGGCTTTTAAGCAATACCCATGCGCTATCAAGCGATTTAAGCTCAGGTAAAACCTGCGATAAATCTCTTTCAAGGTAATGTAATGTATCTTGAAAATAATGGAAACCTAATCTCTTGTTCATTTCACATCAAACTTCCTCATTTGCTTATACATAATTAAGTGCAAGTAATATGCCAAACATAGCATAAAACTCTGAGTATTCTGCTATAATCTTGACATGATTTTGCTCACAGCTGGAACAGGTTTTATAAGTGGTGTGATGCGCAAGCAACTTGAAAAATTGGGTCTGCCATATCGTTTACTTGTTTCAACATCCCAAAAGATGGACTATATAACTGACGGCGAGTCGGTCAATGTGGCAGTAAGTTCGCCACATGATGAAAGAGGCTTACGTGCCGCGTTGAAAGATATTGAGGTGGTGTACCATTTGACTGGTGTAGAGCGAATTGGAGGAAAAGAAGGCTTTCAGGAAAAAGAAGTTAAAGAAATCGAACTGTTAACAAAAGTTTCAAAAGATACTGGCGTTAAAAGATTCTTTTACTTAAGCCATCTTGGCGCTGATAGGTCGTCCGCGTTTGGGATAATGAAAGCCAAAGGCATCGCTGAAAATATTATTATTAATTCAGGAATGGATTACACGATTATAAGAACAGGCTTGGTTTATGGCCCTGGGGATGGATTTACGCAAAGTCTGGCTAAGCTTATTAGAATGTCTCCTTTGTTGATCTTTGTGCCAGGCGAAGGAAAGATGCTGGTTCAACCACTATGGGTGGATGACCTTGCAACCAGCCTTTTGTGGTCATTGGACCTTCAGGAAAGCAAAAACAGTGTAATTGAGGTTGGCGGACCAGAGCAATTAAGTTTCTATGAGGTTGTTGAAACAGTTGCGAGGGCTATGCAAAAGAAACCAAAGATTTTCCTGTCAAACCCAATTTATTTAGGAATTTTGACACAGTTCTTGCAGGGAATGTTAAAAGATTTCCCCACCAATACATATTGGCTCGATTATCTTGCGGAAAATCGGGTTACCGATTTGGATTCAGTGCCACGCCATTTTGGTATCAATCCTGCAAGGTTTAGTCAGAACTTAAATTATCTAAAAAAGGACAAAACTAAGAAGAAATGAATTATTCCATCCACGGCCATTTTTATCAACCTCCAAGAGAAGACCCAATCACTAAAGAAATACCTAAAGAAAGAGGCGCTGATCCCTACAAAAACTGGAACGAGCGAATTTGCGCAAATTGTTATACACCAAACGCACTTGCTGGAAACTTTGAGAAAATAAGTTTTAATATTGGACCAACACTCTTTCAGTGGATGTTTGATAATGTGCCTGAAACCGCAAACTTAATTGTTGCCCAGGAAAAAGCTAATTATAGAAAAAATGGTGTAGGGAATGGTATGGCGCAGGCTTACAGTCATAGCATATTACCACTTCAATCCACACTGGATAAGATTACGCAAGTGAGGTGGGGCATTGAAGAGTTTAAGTTCCGATTTGGTCATGCGCCGTTAGGTATGTGGTTACCAGAGACAGCTGTGGATCTTGAGACCTTATGCGTTCTTTCAGACCAGGGATTGACATTTACCATTTTAGCACCGTGGCAAGTGCAAACTCTAGAAGACTTTACAAAACCTGGACCTTATCTGATTGATTTGCCCGATGACAGGCCACCTTTTGTGGTGTTTCCTTATGACCGAGAGACCAGCACTAAAATAAGTTTCATCCCTCAGTTCACTGAAAATGGAGACGTCTTTATAAAAAACATGTTGCGTAAAAAGACTACCCAACAAGGACTAATGCTTTTTGCCAGTGATGGGGAGCTATATGGACATCATCAACGCTTTAGAGACATTTTTTTGAACTATATTTTGGGTAAAGGGGCTGAGAAACACGCCATAAATTGGACCTATCCTGCATTATATCTACAGGAAAATAATGTGCGTTCCCATGCAAAGTTAGTTGAGCCCAGTTCGTGGTCTTGTATGCATGGCGTGGGTCGTTGGTCTGAAGATTGCGGTTGTACAGCCAATTCTAAATGGAAAGCACCGATGCGAAAAGCAATAAACGCAATCGCGGATTGGGTTGACGCGATTTACATTCAAGCTTTTTCCGGACTGCCATTAGAAGAAAAACTTATTGAGGATTTAGCATGGGAGTTGCGGCATCGATATATTGATGTAATTCTTGGTAACAAAACCGTTTTAGAACTATGCGAAGAGCTTTTTAAAGATGATTATCAGTCTTTGGATATGAAAAAAATCACTATTTTGCTTGAAGCACAACATGAAAGGCAGAAAATGTATACTTCATGCGGGTGGTTTTTTGATGACTTTAATCGTATTGAGCCGGCTAATAATATCGCTTATGCTGCCAAGGCGGTTTGGCTTTGTCAACAAGTAAGCTATGTTCCTTTTGAAGACAGTTTAATGGATATGCTGCGAAAAACAAACAGTCCGGAGACCGGACTGAATGCTGAAACGATATTTAAGCGAACGCTTGAACGCGCAGAACGGGAACTCAGTCTGAACTAAGTGCGTTGATAAACAAGTCTACCCGGTAACTTGATTCACATTCAGCTTTGATGAAGCTTTCGATTAATTTTTCAAGCTTAGTCAGATACTGTGTCTTATCTTCTGCGTAAAAATCGCCCACTAATAATTCCAAACTCGGAATCATTTTCAAGTTCCAGAGCATAGTTTCAAACGCTTCTTTGTTGAACCACTCAATGCCCTCGTGAATATTTATTACCAAAGCTTGTTTAAAATCAGGGTTGGCAAGATTCTTTTCAAAAAACGGTTTGGGTTTAGAAATCTCATCAAGAGTCATGGTGTGTAAACAAGCGGTTAACCAACGACTATTGACGAAATATTCGTGGATTTTATCTATTGGTAATCCAATTCTGCGATAAAACTCATAGATTCTAGCTCGAACTTGTTCTTTTGATAAAAGCGATAGGGTTTGATGAACGCAATCAGGATTGTAAACTGAGCCACAAAGACGGCTGATGAAAGCCTGACTTAGCAGGTAAATGAGCGCGTTAGGATTTTCTTCCAATTCCTCAGATAGCTTTTGAAGGTCTTGGTTTTGGGTGACAGCTACATCTTTATTGTCCATGATTCCAAAAACCATTTCGCCAAAAGATTCGAGTTCTCTTGAACTTAGTTCCAAATCATTCGGGCACTCAATGTTTAATGCTCGCGCTTTTTGCGATAATTCGCGCCAATGGTTGATGGCGTAGTTAAGGAAAGCTTTTCTTTCATCCAGGTTTTGAGCATGAGGAATATTGGCTAAGTTATGGAGCATACCTTCCAGTTCTCTTAGAAGGGGTTGCATTTGTAAATCTTCCAGGGTCGCGTCAATATTGTCTACTGGGCGTCCCTGTAAATGAGCGTGTAGTTGGGCGTATTGCTCACCGTGTACAATGTGAAAATCGCTTAATACCATGCGTTCATAAGCATGAAGATCAAAGAAAAGGCCTTTATCGTGAACTTCTGCCATTGATCTAAGGTAGAACTTGCGACTGACCTGGTCGCGCATTACAAGGAAGCCTTCACGGCTATCAGACAATCGCAGGGCTTGGGCTAAGTTTTGGGTGTGCAAATTGCCTTCGTTGCCTTGTTTTACCAGGTAAGGAGCTGATGTTTTAATCCAACCGGACGCGTTTCCGAAGCGATTGTTGTAAATGACCAAAGCGGCAATATTTCCAAGCGCATTACTGTAAGCAAAAACGTTCTCATCAATCTCGTGCTCATTGGGTTTAAAATCGTAGAGCCTAAAGTCCGCGACCTCAGCAAATAGTTTTCTTCTGTGAAGAATGGGGAATATATTATAGCGATGGGCGTCCACAAACCCTGGATCAGGTTGTTCATCCCAATAAGGGCGATAATATTCCATTCCATATTTTTCGCTGTAACCCTCGATCTGCCCATGTCCAAACATAGGTAATCCAGGCATGGTTGCCAGTAAGGTGCAGATACCAAAGTATTTGTCGCCTTTGCCAAATTGCTCAACGGCTGTCTTTTCATCGGGGTTATTCATGAAATTGACGTAGCGTTTAAGAATTTCAGGGTCAAATGTGAGCGTGCTTTTGATGAGTTGGCGGTATTTCGCGTTCTCTTCATTGCGCAACATGTTCATGAAAGCGCTGTTATAGACACGATGCATACCCAGCGAGCGGACAAAATAACCTTCCATCAGCCAAAAGGCTTCAGCGAGCAATAAAGTATCGGGAACTTCAACCGCTACACGATCAACGACTTCACGCCAGAACTCGTCAGGCATAGCTTGGTCAAAGGCTTCTTTGCTCATAGCATATTCCGCGCGGGAGGGGATATCACCGCCTGTGCCAGGCTGGGGATACCATAAGCGTTGAAAATGCTTTTTGGTGAGAGTCATCGCGGCATCGAAACGGATGATTGGGAACTGGCGCGCTACGTGTAATATTGTTTGAATAACTGCTTCGCGTACTTCGGGATTGAGATAATTAAGCTGAGCTGTGTCGTTCCAGGGCATGCTGGTGCCATCGTTGCCATGATAGATATAGCGCGTTTGACCTGTTCGATGGTCATAATGTTTAAAGACAACGGAGGCATCTGTGCGGGTGTAGTAGTGATCTTCGAGTTTAATACTAACCTTTGGGTCACTTGATAGCTCCGGACCATTGAATGAGTAAACTGGGAATGGACTATGATCGAGACTTATGAACCAATCAGGATGGTCATGTACCCAGTCGGAGTCGATGCCCATGTGGTTGGGAACCATGTCTGAAGCGAGGCGGATACCCCGTTGCGCGCAACGGTGCGCGAGGTTTTGATAAGCCATCTCGCCACCTAAGGCTTGCGCGATTTGGTAGCGGTCAAGCGAGTAAGCTGAAGCGACCGCGTCTGGGTTTCCACACAGTTGCTTAATGGTTTGAGACGCGTTGCTGCGTTCCCAGAGGCCAATCAACCAAAGCGCGGTAAAGCCCCAGTTAGCTAATTCGTCAAGGGTTTCGTCAGGAATATCGCTCAGGTATTGAATGGGTCTTTGATATTGGCGGGAGAGCTGGTTGAGCCATACAAAACTGTTTTTGGCAATCATCACGACTTTGGGCATCCAATCGCTGTCTGGACTGTAGTTTTCGATGTTTTCGAGGTCACCAGCTCGTTTTTGGTCAGCCCAGAAGGCGGCGGAGTAATCAGGTAAATAGGTGGGGGCATATTCATCTGCGAAGGGCACATGGATGTAAAAAGCTTTCGACTCTTCAGATAAATGGTCAATGGCTGTAAGAATTTTACTTAGCCTTTCTCCAATAAACTCAGCCCAATGGGTTGAAATATACTCAAGCTGGGCATTAAGGGAGTTTGGAAAGAGGATAGCTGGTTGGCGTAAAAAGGAAATGAGATCAAGATTATCCACACCGAAAGGTGGTTGGAGTTTGAAATACTCCGACACAAGCTCGAGAACAAGAGTGTAATCGGTGTTTTTGACAAGGAAACGGTCAGAAAAGAGTTCCTGATAGGGTCTTGCAGCAGGGTTTTGGTTGAGTAACCAAGTGAGAATGAGTTCTTCTAAGATTAGCTGCGCGTTTGGAACATCTTTGGTTTGGCTTTGATAGTAATCGATGGTAGCGATCTTGCCGCGATAAACATCCAGGGCAGGAAAGAGTTCGCCGTAGGTAAGCAGTGTTTTCTTGAGCTTTTGCGGACTTAATTGTTCTTCAAGGGTTTTAAAAAGTTTGGCTTGCAAATCTTTGCCGTGCTGTTCGTAGTAACGTTGGAAGATAATGTGGGATATTTCATCCAATAGCCCTAATGCGTTTATCTGTCCAGGTTGGATGTAAGTGCTCTGATCTTCAGGGTTTTCTCTCAGGTTATTAAGCTTTTGTGTGAAATTCCGAACAGCTTGGAAATTGACGAAAACAAAATTTCCGTCAAAGGCAAATAGCTGTTCATCAAAAGCGTATTTATCTCTCGCCGAACTAATTATGTGAAATTCCATACATCCTCCAGTAACCGATTGATAACATTTGACTATTCTATCATTCAAGCGAGAAAAAATGGATAGTTGCGGTAAAAGTGGAAAAAGACAGTCATTTTACAAGTTTGATTCTATGTCTTTAATAAAAGTGCGAGTGCTTTTTGAAATTTGATAAAATTGAAACTAAGAATACAAAAGACTAATTTGTGGTGAAGCAATGAAAATATACGATATATCGTTAAATTTATTAGAAGACATGGTCATTTGGCCAGGTGATCCGGAAGTCAAGATCGAATGGATGGCACGCATTGGCGAAGACAGTCACGCGAATATCAGTGAGCTAAGTTTCGGTTTGCATACTGGAACGCACATTGATGTGCCCAAGCATTTTGTCGATGATGGTTGGGATATGGATAGCCTCGATCTAAATGTGCTCATGGGGCGTGTTGAGGTGATTGAAGTTCCCGCAAATGCCGATTTGATTACCCGCGAATTGCTTGAAAGAATTAAAGTTGAGAATTTTGAGCGTGTTTTGTTTAAAACACGCAATAGCCAATTATGGGTTGATAATGTTAAAGAATTCCAGGAAAATTTTGTTGCGCTGGGTGCTTGTGGAGCAGAATATTTGGTATCAAAGGGGTGTCGCTTAGTTGGCATTGATTATCTGTCTATCGCGCCGTATAGTGATCCCCAAACCACGCATATAAAGTTGTTGGAGGCAGGTGTGGTTATACTTGAAGGGCTGGACTTATCTAAAGTACAACCTGGGGCATATGAGCTCAATTGTTTGCCATTGAAGTTGGCTGGTCGGGAAGGCGCGCCTGCGCGGGCGATATTGCGCGAATTAGATACGTATTAATGCGCGTAGCCACTAAGTAAAAGGGAAGTTCCAGAAATAATAAAGAAGGAAAGACATCTTTTTTGGTTTGAGCAATCTTGGTATTCTAAAGGGTCAGCTATAAGAACAAAAACAACAAGCAAAAGGTGCCTAAATAGAATAATAATGCGCGTAGCCACTAAATAATTAGTATACAAACAAATACATCTTTAATATCTTACAAGACAAATAGTTCGCAAGTTACTACTCTTCAATTAACGGCATAGTCAAAAGATGAAATGCAAGCGTTTCAATGTCGCGGGCTTTTTTGCTACCAGATCCCAAGTCATCGATGATTTTGTCCAGTTTTTTGGTAATCTTTGGATCATCCTGAAGCAAGAGGAGGGAGGTTTCTTCACCTGAAAAAAGATCTTCGACACCTAATTTGTCGTAGATTTCACTAACCATCCCATAACTCCACTGGTCTGATATTTTTAGTTCATCTGCTAAATCGCGTCTGCCAACAGAGTAAATAATAGCCAAACGAGCGATTTCTTTTTGGTGGTCGGTTATACCCTCTTGTAACCGTTTTTTGAGTATCATCTTCTCTTTAGAAAGTTTCAAAGCTAATTCATATGCGGCGTTGGATGTGCTGGGAGTAAAAATGATCTTATCTTCTGCTGCAAAAGTTATGGCCCATCCCAAAGAATTCCCAATTTCTTCTTTTATGAGATACCCAGATAATAATTCTGGATTGAGACGAGACAAGAATCGAGACTCAACCCTGGAGCTGATACCAATAATTTTCAAGGGCTTTTTAATGTTGTCTTGATTATTCAATGTTGATAAAAGTGATGGATTGGATGAAAGCGTATCCAAATCGACTACAAGATAATCACAACGCTGATCGTTTTGTGAAAGTAAAGCAAAAGGATCTGCCTGACAGTCCATTTCAGCAACCAAGCGTGTACGCCAGTCTCTGACGACCAATAGTGACATCCAATTTCTTGCGTAAATATCATCACTCATAATAGAAACGAGAATATCCTTAGGCATAGTCTCTCCAAATAGTTGATATGTGAATTATAATTGTAGAAGAATAAAAATGGAGAACTTATTATGATACAGAGAATTGCAGTTTTAACGAGTGGTGGCGATGCTCCTGGCATGAACGCCGCAATTCGCTCCGTAACAAGATGCGCGGTTGATAAAGGCTGGACTGTCTTTGGCGTGCGCAATGGTTTTCAGGGATTAATAAATGGAACTTTTGAGCCATTGGGTACACGCGAAGTAGGTGGTATCTTACATCGTGGTGGCACTATGTTAGGATCAGCACGATGTGATGAATTTAAAACAATTGAAGGACGCGAACTTGCCATACGCAATTTGAACCAACGTGGTGTGGATGCCTTGGTTGTCATTGGTGGGAACGGTTCCCAGGCAGGTGCTTACGCGCTTTTCCAAATGGGCTTCCCTGTTGTGGGCGTTGCCTCTACTATTGACAATGACTTGGTTGGATCAGATATCACTATCGGTGTAGATACCGCACTCAATATTGCTTTGGAAGCGATTGACCGCCTAAAAGTGACCGCGTCATCTCACCAACGCGCTTTTATTGTTGAAGTGATGGGTAGAAATTGTGGTTACATAGCTTTAATGTCTGGAATTGCCGGTGGAGCTGAGGCAATCACTTTGCCCGAGGATAAAACTGATCCTGAGCTTTTGGCAAAAGAGCTGCGTAAGGCTTATGAACAAGGCAAAGCGCATGCCATTATTGTCGCGGCTGAAGGTGCTGAATACAATGCCAAACGATTAACAGAATATTTTGCTGAAAATCGTGATCGCTTGGGTTTTAGTATTCGCTCCACTACACTTGGGCATGTACAACGTGGTGGCGCGCCAAGCGCGTATGACCGCATTCTGGCGAGTAGATTGGGCAGGGGCGCTGTTGAAGCAATCGACCGTGGTGAGTTTGGTGTTTTGGTTGGTCAAAATGGCAACAATATCATCACCACACCTTACGAGATGATTGAAGGAAAGACAAAGACCCTGGATCCGAAGGTAATTGAATTAGCACGTTTATTGGATTAGGAAAGTATTAAAAAAACATAAAAGCTCAGGATAACTGAGCTTTTTGCTTTAAACTGGCTTCAATGAATGCGTTCAGGTCACCATCCAAAACTGCCTGGGTGTTGCCGGTTTCGTAATCCGTGCGGTGGTCTTTGACCATCTGGTATGGGTGCAATACATAGGAACGGATTTGGTTACCCCATTCCATCTTTTTGAATTCGCCTTTGAGTTCAGAAACTGTATCCGCGCGTTCTTCTTCTTGCATACGGAATAAACGAGACCGCAATACTTTTAGAGCGCTTTCACGGTTTTGGGTTTGCGAACGTTCGTTTTGGCAAGTAACCACAAGACCCGTTTCGTGGTGGATTATCCGCACTGCTGTCATGTTCTTTTGTACGTTTTGGCCACCTGCGCCGGAACTCTTGTAGACTTCAATGGTGATGTCCTCCGGCTTGATGATAATCTCGTTGTTGTCTTCAATCTCGGGCAATACTTCAACCAGTGCGAATGAAGTATGGCGGCGATGGGCTGAGTCGAATGGAGATAAGCGCACCAAACGATGCACACCAATTTCTCGGCTCAGATATCCATAGGCAAAACGACCTTCCACGGAGATAGTCACAGATTTAACGCCATACTCTTCGCCTGGACTGCGGTCCAGGATTTCGGTTTTGAATCCCTGGTTCTCAGCCCAACGCGAGTACATGCGCTCCAACATACCTGCCCAATCCTGCGAGTCAGTGCCTCCCGCGCCGGCGTGAATGGTGAGCAAGGCATTGCCTTCATCGTACTCACCGGAAAGCAACAAATTAATCTCTCTTTGCTCGAGCTCTTTTTCGATTTTGTCAAGTTGGAGGCTAATCTCTTCAGTCAGGCTGCCATCATCTAACTCAAATAAATCTGCCAGACTGCTAATCTCATTCTCAATGTTTTGCCAAGTGCTAATATCACGTTCAAGGTCCGCGATTTTTTTCATGAGCGATTGGGCATAATTAGGATTATCCCAAAGGTCAGCGGCTAAGGCTTCTTTTTGAAGTTTTGCTAACAGTGATTTTTTAGTTGCGAGGTCAAAGATGCTCCTGAAGAGCATTAAATTGCGTTTCTAATCTGTCAAGTCGTTCGTATAAATCAGACATGGCTTACTCCGTAGCATCATTGGCGAAGATACCTTCAATAAAGTTCTCACGATCAAACAACTGTAAATCTTCAACCTTCTCGCCTAAACCAGCATAAATGACTGGCAAACCAATTTCTTCTTTAATGCCAAAAACCATACCGCCTTTCGCGGAGGTGTCCAGTTTTGCTAAAATGGCGCCATTGAGGTGAACAGCTTTGCTGAAAGCTTCAGCCTGGCGCAAGCCGTTCTGTCCGGTTGTACTATCCAATACAATCCAAGAATAATGTGGAGCGCCTTCAAGCGCTTTACCCGCAACACGGTGTACCTTTTTAATTTCTTCCATGAGGTTAAAACGCGTATGCAGACGGCCCGCGGTGTCAATCAGGACAATGTCAATGTCGCGAGCGATGGCGGCTTTAATGCCATCATAGGTCACCGCGCCAGGATCGCTGCCTTGCTGGCTGGTGATAATGGGCACATCCACACGTTTTGCCCAAACTTCAAGCTGATCGATAGCTGCCGCGCGGTAGGTATCCGCGGCAACGAGCATGACAGATTTGCCCATCTTTTTGTATCTGGCGGCAAGTTTGCCAATTGAGGTTGTCTTGCCTGAGCCATTTACACCGGCAACCATGATGACTGTTGGTTTATGTGTATCTAAATCTGGTTCTTCTGGTTGGACGATAAGTTTGCTCATCTCTTTCTTTAAGACTGACTTGAGTTGCTCCGTTTTGGTCAGGCCTTCACGTTCAACTATTTGTTGAGCGACAAAAATCAAATCGAGCGTTGTTTTAACGCCGACATCAGCCTGGATAAGCAATTCTTCGAGCCTGTCCCAGCTGTCATCATTAATTTCTGTTGCGCCAAAATAGGTCGCAATTTTACCGAAAGTTACATCACGGGTTTTTTTAAGGCTTTCTCGCCATTTATTAAACATGTTTTCCATAAGCTTAGATTATATCATTTGACTTGATTGAACCGGCTAATTGTCCACAGCCGGCGTTGATTTCAATGCCACGCCGCAAACGCACTGTTACGCGCACACCATGACTAACCAAAACATCTCTGAAGGCTTGTACTCTGGGATGAGGTGAGCCAGGAAATGGGTATTGCTTGCTTGGATTGAGGGTAATCAGGTTAACAATACTGAGCATGCCTTTGAGCAGTTTCGAGAAGGCGTGGGCGTGTTCGGGCGTGTCGTTTATTTTATCGATAAGGGCATATTCAAATGTAATTTTGCGGTTGGTTTGTTTGACATAGTCGCGACAGGTTTGCATAAGTTTGTCGAGCGGATATGGCTTATTGGCAGGCAGTAGTTGAGTGCGCAAGTTGTCATCCGGAGCGTGAAGCGAAATGGCAAGGTTGACCTGAGGGTGGTCTTGCGCGAATTGGAGGATACGTGGGATGACGCCAACTGTGCTAACGGTAATGTGACGCGCGCCAATACCGAGGCGCTCAGGGTCAGACAAAGCGTAAAGCGAATTCGAAACGTTATCGTAATTCAGGAAAGGTTCGCCCATGCCCATGAAAACAATATTCCGAAGGGCTTCATTTTTCTGACGCAATTCGCGTTGAAAATGAATGAATTGACCAAGAATCTCTGCCATGCTCAAGTTTCGCGCGAAACCTTGCTGACCGGTAGCGCAAAAGACACAGCCCATCGGGCAACCTATCTGGGTTGAGATGCAAAGCGTATTGCGTCGCTCGAAACGCATTAGTACGGATTCAATTAAATGCCCATCATGAGTTTCGAATAGTACTTTTTCGGTATCGCGATTTTTAGAAAAAAACTTTGTGTGCACTCTAAGTGGGGTGATTTCAAATTGATCATCCAGCGTATCGCGTAATGTTTTTGGGATTGCGTCAAATAGCTCAAAACTTTCATAAAGCTTATTGTAAAGTCCCTGGAGCATTTGCTTGGTGCGAAAATTGGGTTGATCTAAAGCGTTGAGGGTTGCGGTTAGTTCTTCTGGTGTGAGATCGTAGATAAAGGCTTTAGACATTCAAAAGCTCCCATAAATTATCAGCAATTTGATCAATTTCAAAAGAGAGTTTTTTACTGTCTTCGACTGTAGCGACACCAGATAAAACGAGTGCATTAAGTATTCCGGCATTATGCGCACCTTGGATGTCAGTTTCCAGCCGATCACCAACAGCCATCGTTTCGGCGGGCTTGGTGCCCATTAATTCCATCGCACGTTTGAAGAGGAGAGGTTCTGGCTTCCCGATGATTATTGGTTTTGTGCCACTGGCAGTTTCAACCGCTTTTACGATAGTGCCAGCCCCAGGTATAAATCCTCCGGGAACAGGGTAGGTTGAGTCAGTATTTGTCGCAATAAAGCGCGCGCCTTTGCGAATGAGTTGGCTGGCATAGCGGAGCGTTTCATAATTGACTTTTTTATCCAGTCCTACAACAACCGCTTCCGCATTGGGAGCCTCGTCAAGTTGTAGAACATAGAAGCCATATGTAGAAAACAGCTTTTTCATCTCGTCGCTTCCAAGCACGTAAACCTTGCTGCCGGCAGGAAAATGATGCTTTAGGTATTCAAGTGTTACCTGCGCTGTGCCGATAACTTGCCAGGGTTCAAGCGACACGCCAAATCCATTGAGTTTTTCAATATAGGATTCAACCGTTTTCGTGGAGTTATTGGTTGCTAACACGAAAGAAAGCCCCAGCTTTCTGATGGTGTCGAAAATCTGGGGCAGATTGCCAATAGCTTCATTATCGCGCCAAAGGACACCATCCATATCCAGAATGAGACCTTTGAGCAGCGGAAATCGATCCGTAAGCATGAAAATCGTTATTTCTTAGGTGGCTCTAAGACCTTATCAATCAAGCCATATTCCAAAGCTTGCTGGGCAGTCATGTAAAAGTCACGATCAGTATCGCGTTGAATGACTTCCAGGGGTTGCCCGGTAACTTCAGCAAAGAAATTGTTGAGAGAAGATTTGAGGCGCAAGATTTCTTTTGCCATGATTTCGATGTCTGAGGCTTGTCCTTCGGTACCACCAAGAGGTTGATGCAAATGAATGGTGGCGTGGGGCAGGGCATAGCGTTGACCTCTTGTGCCTCCAGCCAACAAAACCGTGCCAAAGCTTGCGGTTACACCCACTGCAACAGTACTGATGGGGTTGCTTATCATATTCATGGTGTCCAAAATAGCCAATCCAGCATAGATAGAGCCACCCGGTGAATTGATATACATTTGAATGGCTTTATCCGGGTCGGTTTGGTTGAGATAAAGCAGTTGTGCCACGATGAGATTCGCAACCTGGTCATTAATCGCTGAGCCAACAAAGACAATGCGTTCTTTCAGCAACAGCGAATAAATGTCATAGGCTCGTTCACCATGGGCTGTGGGTTCTACGACCATGGGTATGAGAGATCTAACTTGATTCATGTTATTTCCTTAACTTGTTTTGCTCGTAGCATAACAAAGAAGTGTTAGAAGAATGTTTATTCTTCTGTTTCTTCTTCAGTTTTATCAGCTTCCTCTTTTTCAGGTACTGCTTCAGTTTTTTTAGCGCTAATCTTCGTCTTGCTTGAAACCTTTTTGGGCTTTGGAGCTTCAACCTGAATGATATCCGGATTGGCCAATGACTTCAAAAGTTCGAATTGTGCCTGACCCATAGCGCGATTGTAGGCTTCCATTGTGACGCTTTCTGAAAATTTCTTCGCGCCGAGGTCTTTTTGGGCTCGCTCCAATTCGCCGCTTTGAATCATCTGTCCAATGACCTTTTGGATTTCAGCTTCAAGTGCTTTTTCATCGATCTTAAGCTCGTGTTTGCGGGTTAATTCGTTCATAATTAATGAACGTTCCAGACGGTTCTTGGCATGTGGTTTGATTTCTTCTTCAATGTAAGTTTCTTTATCTTGTTTGCGGAGTTTCAACAAGAGCTCAAGATCCATGCCCTGGTGAGAAAGCTGATGTTCTACCTGATGTAGCATGTCTTCCTCAGCGTCTTCAAGCTGTTGAGGACAGTATTTGATGGTCGAGTTTTCACGCAGTTCATCAACAAGTTCGGTGAAGTATTGGTCATCATACTCGGTGTTCTTGCGATTTTCGATGGCTTTTTTGATATCTTCACGCAAGGCTTCTTCAGTTTCGTAACCGCCAATTTGTTGTAAGATTTCTTCGTTAAGCTCTGGGGATTGAAGCTCTTTTACTTCTTGCAAGTTAGCGACAAATTTGATTGTCTTGCCAGCCAGGGACTCATCACGCGCGTCTTCAGGAAAAATGTGTTCAAATTCAAGGCTCTTACCGGCTTTCCTGTCGATAAATTTGCGGTTGAAGCCTTCAAAAGGCCATTCGCTGGGTCGCTTTACATCCTCAGCTTCAATGAGCACTTGCTGAGGTGTCTCTTTTATGATTACGGCATCTTCACCTTCGGCGTTTATATCAGTAGCTTCAAGGGTGAAGTAGACCACATCGCCTTCTTTGGCGGCACGTTCAACGGGGACGACATCCGCAAAATTGCGTTTGATGCGTTCCAACTCTTTCTCAATATCTTCATCGGTAACAGGTTCAGGAGCATATTCTTTGTTAAGTTTGTCATCGCCGACGAGTGTCACTTCTGCCTCAAGGGGAATAACAAATTCAAAGGTGGGAGGATCGTAACTGCTGATATTTTCAAGGTTACCAGGTCCCCAAGGCTTTATTTCTTCCTGATCAAGGACTTTAGGATATTCTTCTTCTAAAAGAAGGTCGATAGCTTCCTGAACAACGCTGGCTTCACCAACGTGGTTGAGAACCATGTTGTAGGGCGCTTTACCCGGTCTGAATCCGGGAATGCGTGTGTTTTTAGCAATTTTACGCGCGGCACGGCGTTTGTATTGTTCCAGCAAATCCTGCTCGAATTCGGCTGTAATCTTAACCTGATGGTCATCGGTGTATTCTTTAGTTGTTTTCAAAATCTACCTCAATATTACTTTCGTATTTAGAAGTGGGGAAAGAGGGGCTCGAACCCTCACGCGTCTCCGCACATGATCCTAAGTCATGCCTGTCTGCCAATTCCAGCACTTCCCCTCGGGCGTGAATTATAAGCGTTTGAATGGGGAACGTCAACAAAAATATAATTCCTTCATATAAAACACATTCCCATGTTTTTGTGACAATTTGGTGGTATTCCATTATTATGCTGTGTATAATCCAAATAAGTTGAAAATGTTGGGTTCAAAAAGGTGTGCTGTCACTTAGGATATACCATGGGTGCCTCGTTTTCAATCAAAGACTCAATCCCTTAGATATGGCTGAGGGACTAAAAAGTAAAGGAAACTGATGAAAAAAACTAAACTCGTCCTTGTCCTGCTCTCGTTAATATTGCTACTTTCGATATTTCCAACCCCAACTACAGCTCAAACAAATGTCAATTGCGGCACTAACAGTGATATCCAAGATATTCTTGATCAAATGACTGAAACAAGTGTCGCGAAATGGATACGTGATCTTAGTGGCGAAAATCCTGTCATTATAGATGGCGAACAATACACTATAAAGACTCGATACACTTCCGAACTCTTTAACCCCTCTAATCAGAGTGCCAAGGCTTATCCGTATTTGACCCAGGAACTGATTAAATTAGGTTTTGTACCTGGTGTGACCTTGCATGATCATGACTATTCAATTAAAAGCTATGCTCCTAAAAACCTGGACAGAACTATTCCTGATCCTGCTCCGATAGAAATTGAAGCAGTCGGTGCCAAGAACTTGGTACTTACTATCCCTGGTCATGGACCAAATGCAAACCAACAAGTATTAATGACTGCTCATTTGGATAGCACCAGCCCTAGTCCAATTACATTAGCACCTGGTGCGAAAGATAATGCCAGCGGCGTAGCTGCATTGATGGAGGCTGCCCGTCTTTTCCGATACTACAAATTTGACCGCACGATCAAGATTATTTTCTTTACCGGTGAGGAACAAGGATTACATGGTAGTGCAGCTTATGCGAGCGATTTTTATTCTGAAAAAGAAAATATGCTTGGTGTCGTGAATCTGGACATGTTCGGATATGATTCTGACAGGGATTATTGTATGGAATTACATGTAGGTACCATGCCGGAATCAAATGTCGTTGGAACTTGCTTTACAAGCACCATCAATAACTATAACTTAGGCGTAAAGGTTGATTATCTTACAAATGAAGCAACTAATCGTTCTGACCATGCAAGTTTCTGGAATATTGGTGTTGGAGCAGTAGAAATATTGGAAAACTATTTCTCTAATTCAAGTTCCAACGGTTGCAAAGGAATAAAAGATCAAAATCCCCATTACCATAGGACAACTGATTTAATACAAAACATGTTCATGCCTGCCACGCACCACATCGCTCAGGCAGGTGTTGGCACTGTTGCCAGTATGGCGGGGATGATGGGGAAGTGTTTTGACGCAAACCCACGTTTGACTGCGACACCACAAGCAGATAGTATAAAGCTAACCTGGAATGCAATGCCGGGAGCTGACGCTTATCGTATTTACCGTGGAATCAGAACATGCGCAGGTGAAATGACCTTACTTGCAGAAGTGACCATGAATAGTTATATAGACTCTGACATTATTTACGATACGCGATATTATTACCAGATTCAGGCCATCGAAACTGAAGGAATTTGTTTTTCCGAGTTGATGAATTGCGCGGTTGCGATGGTTCCTGCACCCATAGTTTATGATTATCACATGTATCTGCCAGTGACGATTAAAGCCAAATAAAAAAATATAGTGAGGGATTACAAAAAAGAGGCTGCATTTTTGAGCAGTCTCTTTTTATGCGTTAAATACAATCAATTAATGCGCATAGCCATTATTCACCAAAGGAAAATTAATCATTAGGAAAAAGAAAATTTGGATTAAAAGTAAAAAAACGGATTAAAACAATAACAGAGCATCATTTTCGATTTCTCTGAAACGTGTATGGATAACCAAATAGGTAGAAAAATAACTTATTGGTAAGCCAAAGCCGATAAATGGGAGCCATCAATAATAACTAAGTTTTCGAAAGATAAGCCATAATATGATGTTGCTTACAACAGATAAAATGCCTGCGATAAGATCTCTAAGAGTATAGGGTTTATAAAGAATAAGAATTGCAGCCAGAAGGTACAAAGCAGGGAAAAATAAAAAAATATCAGTAGCAAACAAAGCAAATACTAACGAAACAAAAGAAAAGGAAATTAACGAAATAACATAAACCAATCGTGACCAACTGGCTTTTTTAAAGTGAATACTCAGAATTGTTGGCAACCCTGAGATAATCAAGACTGGTAAAAAAATTTTTGGAGCTATAAAAAATGGTGAAAAAGAAAACATGATTGCGATAATAATAAGCCAATCTGCGCCACGAACAGGCGATAATTTCTCATCATGTTTGAAAAAAAAATTTCTCATATGTGATAACCAACCAAGTTAAAATTATACCCAACAATATTATAAATAAACATTTCGCGTAGCCACTATAAAGACAAGTATTACTAAATTCCGTGAAACTATATCTAACTAATACGCAATGTAGGCGCAAGTGGCAATTGGATACCTCCACGCTGGCTCCATTCCAGTATTAATGTCGGCTCGATACCAAAAGGCTCTAAAACAGTCGCGCCGGCCTTGGCTAAAAGCTCAAGATATTTTGCTACGTCAATTCGGGAGTGTTCTATCCTGGCAGATAAATCCCATGGGATAACGTCCGGTTCTCCTCTGGTGTACAAAAAGCGCACCCGTTGGCCGGGTTTGATGGTTATGCCGACTGCTTCCATCTGTCGCGCGGCGCGGACTGATGGGGTGGTCGCTTTGTAAGCATCCAAGGCGTAACTCACCTTGCCATTTATTACCAGCCCATGCAAATCTACTTCTCCGCTTTTTAGCGTTTTGAGTGCACGATTATAAAAGTCAAAAGCCTCGCAAAGGCATTGTTCAAGCTCAGAACGTGTTCTTGCCTTAGCTAAAATCTGAATCATTTCTTTTTGTATCTTAGCGATCCAGGGAGGTGTATCCCGACGGCGTGATTCAATGCCACGCAGTTTTACTTCACCACATTGAAAGACACCAAAGTAGCGATTGGCGATTGGGACGCGGCTGTCTGTTTTGGATGGCAGGAACGCCAGCCAGCGGTAAATGCCATCCAGGTTGATTGCCAGTCCGGTGCGTTCATTGATGCGCGTGATGAGATCGCTGAAATGCTCTGGCTTGTTGCAACCTTTCTTTTTGATCCACAATGCGTCAACGTACATGTGCAGGACCTCAAAGCCCTCCTCTTCAGCTACTTCCTTGGCGCGTAAAAGCACTTCGCGTCCGCCTTTGGTGACCGCTTCATGCGCCTCAATGCGTCCAAAACGCGCGTTTTTGTAGCCCAAAAAACCAAAACAGACGACCAAAAGCCATTTGAGCGCGTTGGCTCGCTCCTTTAGCACAGCAACCTGGGGATGATTAGACGGATATTCGCGCGTTTTCAGTTTGATGGCAACGCGTTTATCATACAGGGGTTTTAATGTGGCTGGCACAAGGCCTAATTCGGCATCGGCTGGTTCAAGAACATCCGGCAAGGGTACCTCTGGCGAGATATTGCCCTTGATGATAACGGCAGGATACATCGAGATAAAATCTATTTGCGCTACGTCCATATGCAGTCCGGACTTGGGCTGATAAACCATGCCACCCCGGTCCGATTGAATGAGTTCCATGCCGGTTTTGAAGGCTTCCACCTGGCGTTTTTGATAAGGCACCAGAATATCCCTTTGTAATGCGGTAATGACTTGCATGGCGGATATGCCTTGACCAGGCGAAACCCGCGCGGCTTTTTCGATGGGGAGCGTGGTAACTCTTGCCATCTCTAACGTACCAGCCAGGCTGTAATCGGACCACATCATCGCCGATTTACGGTCCACATGGCAACGTCCAAACAGGTGCGCTTCTTCCGGGCGGAAAACGATGTGTCCGTAAGAGAAATATGTGGTTTCTTTTTGCCAGCGTACAGGACGATTGGTGTCACGGTTAAGGTCAAGGCGGATACCTCGTTTTTCAGACTCAGCAATTAAATATGGGATAAGCCAACTGTCACCCCAGTCGGTGACAAGGATGTCAGGATTGTAGTTTTGAAGCGTTTCTTGCAGCGTTCTAAGAAAACCACCCTTAGTATCCAGAGGGATTTCGTATTGAAAACGGTCTGAATGAAACAAAAGGCTGCTTACTTTACCACGCGCTGGATCGCAATCGGGAAAAATATCCATCACCCGCAGAGGAGGCATCTCTGGGAACAAATCCCAGCGGCTGTTGAGCGTTTTGATATCCTGAATTCGATCGTTTTCATCCACCTGTAACTCGCACAAAGCCAAGGGAAAAGCGCCATAACGCGCCAGGTAGCGTGTGCCGATGGTCACATCGGCGTTATACCAGGTGAGATCGGTAAACTCTTTTTCCAGAGTGTGGAATATCTGCGTTTGTTGGACGGGACTCTCAACGTCTACCTGCAAAACATCTACGAATTTATCCAGAAAAGCCTCTTTTTTCTGCGCGCGACTGAGCTTTTGAATACCTTTTTGTTTGCTAAGACGCTCCCAGAGCGCGTGAAGACGCTGGCTATCGCCGGCCGCATAGAAACTGAGCGGAAAAGCTTGTGTGAAGCAAACCCGGCTATCATCCTGCGCGGAGATGAACCAGAGCTTCAGTCCATTCTCACGGTCAAGATAAAGGTCCAAAAGCCAGCCCTTAAAATTTCGAAGACTCATGGCGTTTCCTCAAAATCATCGTAGCAGACGGCAGGTTGATTGCTCACCTCGGCAATTTGGTAGTGTCTAAGCGTCTTCACGGGGCTGTTTCGCGCTTGTTCTGGTTTGGGAACATCTTCATTCGTATCCGCGCTTTGTGTGCTGGTTTGCACAGCGGCGAAGGTGGCATCCAACAAGGCAATAAAACGGTCTTCTTTACTGGCGTCCAGTTCTTCTTGCGGCGCTATGCCGCCATTCAGGGCTTTTTGCGTGGCTTTAAGTTGTTTGTAGACTTCCAGGAGAATGGCAATCAGGTACATGTCCAAGGGATAGAGGTTCGAAGCGTACGAAGCCTCTGCCAGGTGCAGGCGCGAAAGCACCAAAAGCTCATCCAAGAGGATTTGATCCTCTTTGCGTAAGGCGCGTTTGAAGCGGTTTAGCGCGGCTTCTTCCTGTTGCCAGGTTTGCGTAATTGATGCGATTGTGCGTCCCATATTTTTACTCCATTTTTGCGCTTATTCCTTAGGCAAACAGACTACTTTGCATCGTGCCGGCGGACAAAGGCTGTGGTTCTTCCCAGTAGAAATCTGCTTGATCGCGCAGTGTATCAAGAAGTGATTCCCGCTCACGAGCAATAGACGGGATGGGTTTGGCACTGATGATGACTGGCGCGTGTTGGCTAAGCGTGCGCAAACAACTTAGCGCGCGATCAAACAGGCGGCGCGCGTCTTCAAGCTTAAGGTCTTCATCGAGAAATGTCGGCAAAATGTCCAGAACAAGGAACGATTCGCTGAGTGGCGCGGTGATGGCGGCTTCAAACATCGCCACAGTTTGATAGCCTGTAAAAGCGCGTGAGAGGCGGATTTTATTCAGCGCGCCGACTGGATCGCGCGTAAATGACCGCAGGTGGCGCGCAATAGCGTACATATCCGCGCGATTACCGCAATCCAGCACGGTTACGGTTTGCCGCAGGCACAGCGCGGCGGTGAGTTTGAGCATTTTATCGGTAAGCGCGTGTTGTCCGAGCAAAACGAAGATTTTGTTTTCCAGGGGCATTTTAACGGGCATGAGTGCTTCTTGTTCCATGCCCTTAAGTATATAGAACAAGCGTTCTATTGTCAAGTAAAGGCACTCATTTGTCGTATCAAGTTTGCCAGTTTTGTGCGCGTGGGCTTGTTGAAGGAATTGACTTGGGTATAATAGCGGCTGAAATTATTCGAGATGATATTATGGTGAATTATGGCTATTAAAAACCAGGAAACTGGTACAACTTTACGAAACCGTCTATCGCGTGGGATTGTTCTGGCAATTCGCTTGCTTATGGAGCAGGGAGCACCTGACGAAAAAAGCCTGGATAAGGTTGCTTTTGTCGTTTTGGCACTGGATAAAATCAGTGAATCTGTGGATCTTAGTGCTATGGCATGGGAAAAGCGTGACTATTGGGTCAAAGCGGATGCTTTCCGTATGGAATGGGAATGGGCGATTGGTAGCTCTAAACGCGTGAAGGAAGCTTTATTTTCGAAAGATTGGCCGCAAATCGCGACAGAACTGATTACAGTTGCTCAGAAGCTGCATAAAGTACAAATTTCGCCCAACAATCGCATTGGCGAGCCTTGGGTGGGGGCGTACGCGGCTTTGCTCAAGCAGAATAAGTAAGACCGAAGCAAACCGATCTAAGGATTTTTTCTGTGTCTTTCAAAATCAAATCCGTTTCCTTCCGATTGATTTTTAATCGACGATTTTACGCAAGCTATCGGTTTACTTGTTTTTGAATTGCTTTGCTGTTCATTTGGATTTAGTGAATGAAGCTTGTTGCTTTCTTGACATTCCATTCTATAAGGCTTTGATGTGGGGTGCACGTGTTATTTGTTTGGGTTAGATGTCTGGAAAGCTGATTAATTAAGCTTATGGTTATGATAAGTATCATTATCAAAAGCATGTACAAGGAGAAAAATGGCATTCTGATAGCGTGCTCTCCAGAGTATGTAATGAGTTGAAAAAGATTATAAGCTTTAACTTGTATATGTCCCCGAACTCAACAAGTACAAGTAAATATTTTACAGCCATTCATTATTTAGTCAGTTTCTTAGTCAGTTTCGATGTGTGAGCAGTTATAATATAGGAACTATGAGCACAGCGCAACAAACGATAATTGCTACAATCGAAAAATATCTGGACTCTGTCTCGCTTTCACGAAGCGAAAACACCGCGCGCACCTATTGCAACGCTATGGCCATGTTCATGAATATTTTGAAAATCAACAAGCTTGATCCTGAATCTGCTCTGATTGACTGCCTTAAGGAAGATGCTATTGTTTGGATGGCCAATGCCCTAAAAGATTTCTCACCAGCCACAGAACAGGTCTATTTAACCGCAACTGTCGGTTTGTATGAATACATAGCTGGAGAAAATCTGGCAAATATCAATCTTCCAAGAGTTCGGCTTCTAATCAAGCAACGAGCCCGTCGTCAAGGTATCCGTTTGCCTCAATTCCCAAAGAATGATATCGAAAAAATCATAAACTACGCGCAAAATATGCATAATACAGAGCATAAAGATGAAAGTATGCGTTTGATCGCTTACCGTGATCGGGCTTTTTTGCTGACATTGGCTGATACTGGTTTGCGTGTCCATGAAGCATGCAAATTGCGACGTGGAGATGTTGACTGGCTTGAAAGCCGCGCGATTGTTATCGGCAAAGGCAATAAAGAAGCTGTAATTCGCTTTTCGAAACGCGCTCTTCAAGCTTGTAAAGATTATCTGGCTCAACGTGCCACTTTAGACGGTAACAGTGGTCGTCCTTTAGCGTCTTTACCCATTTTTGCTCGTCATGACCGTGGTGCTGGTTCAAAAGTAAAACCTATTTCCACAACAACCGGACGAGAAATTGTCAATCAAGCGGTTATCAATGCGATTGGTCCAGAAGCACTTGGTACAATAACACCCCATAGCTTCAGACATTATTTTGTTACCACAATTTTAGTAAGTACCGGCAATCTAAAACTGGCTCAGGAACTTGCGCGACATACCAACATCGCCGTTACTCAACGCTATTCTCATCTGAGTGATGATGAATTAGACCAAAAGTACCAGGAAATATTCGATTAAAGCGCTTGCGGTGGTATGATTATCACCGAGTTAAACTGAATAATTAAGAGGCAAGCAATGACTGAATTTCGTATTAAGACTCACCCCATCCTTGACACAAACGAAGAAGCTACGGTTTCTTTTTTTTGGAAATCTGAGGCTTTGCGCGCCCGCCCAAATGAGATGGTTTCTTCAGCGTTGATGGCAAATGGCATTAGTATATTCAGCCATCATCCTGCGGATGGAACTCCGCAAGGTATCTTTTGTGCGAATGGTCAATGTGCGCAGTGTTTGGTAATTGCGGATGGTGTGCCCGTTAAAGCCTGTATGACACCGGTAAAAGCTGGCATGCAAGTAAAACCAGCCGAAGGTTTACCCGCCCTACCCTATGTATCAAGAAATCATTCTTATGTAGAACCTGTTATACCGATAACGGAGACCGAAGTCTTAATCATTGGCGGTGGACCAGCTGGTTTATCGGCGGCGATTGAGTTGGGTAAGTTAGGTGTGAAATGTCTCCTCATTGATGATAAAAACCGCTTAGGTGGTAAATTGGTTTTACAAACCCACCGATTTTTTGGTTCAACAGAGGCTGTTTATGCTGGCAATCGTGGAACTGAAATTGCCAAAAAACTTGAGTCAAACGTTCGCGCGCTACCATCGGTAGAAATTTGGACAAGCGCTGTTGCCATTGGCGTTTTTACTGATCAAATGGTTGGAGTCTTCAGGGATAATGAGCGTTATGAGCTTGTTCGGCCAAAAGTCTTATTGGTTTCTACAGGCGCACGTGAGAAAAGCCTCGCTTTCCCAGGTAACACCTTGCCAGGAATATATGGCGCGGGGGCTTTTCAAACGCTGGTCAATCGCGATTTGGTCAAACCATGTGAGAATCTCTTTGTGATTGGTGGCGGAAATGTAGGTTTAATTGCGGCTTACCATGCCATACAGGCTGGTATTCATGTAGCAGGCTTGGTTGAAGCTGCTCCAAAGTGCGGTGGTTACAAGGTGCATATGGATAAATTGCTTCGTACGGGCGTACCTATTTACACATCGCATACTGTATTGAAAGCCATTGGCGAAGAGCATGTTGAACAAGTTGTCATTGCTGAGGTAGATAAAGACTTCAAGCCAATAAAAGGAACTGAACAGGTTTACAATTGTGATACGGTCTTAATCGCGGTCGGTTTGGATCCAGTGGATGAATTTTTTAAGCGGGCGAAACAACTTGGCTTTAAAGTGCATGCCGCTGGGGATGCTGAAGCCATTGCTGAAGCGAGCGCCGCAATTTTTTCAGGAAAAATCGCAGGGGTCAATATAGCCCGTGAACTCGGATATGAAACCGACGTGGATACAAAAGCCTGGCAAAATCTTGAAGATGTTCTTAGCTCGCGGCCTGGCAATGTTATCAAACCTTCTCAGGCATTTCCTCATGAAGGAATGTATCCTATCATGCATTGCACCCAGGAAATCCCCTGTAACCCATGCTCCACAGTTTGCCCAAAGGGACTTATAAAGGTTGATCAAAATGATATTCGCCATCTGCCTTATTATGACCGATCAAAAGATGAACAGTGTATCAATTGTGGGCGGTGTGTCGCGGTGTGTCCTGGTCTTGCGGTTAGCATCGTTGATTTTCGCAAACAGGATGGTAAAGCATTCGTTAGTTTGCCTTACGAGCAGGATCCAGAGCTTTTAAAAGTTGGTGAATTAATTGAGGTTACTGGCACAGAAGGTCTCACTTTAGGCTCTTACCCTATTACTCAAATACGAAAAATCGCTGGCTATCGGGATGGCACACAGGTTGTGACAGTTGAGGTACCTGCGGATATTGCAACAGAAGCTTCCGGATTTCGAATAATAGAGAAAACAGACCCCAAACCTTTTGGACTGGAGACTGAACATCCGGAAAATCTTGCCGATGATGCTTATATTTGCCGATGTGAACGTGTAACAGCGGGCCAAATCCGCAAACTGATACGTGAAGGAGTACGCGATATCAATCAAATCAAAGCTACGACAAAAGCCAGCATGGGTGCTTGTGGCGGGAAAACATGCCTGAACATGATTAAACGCCTCTTCCAAAGTGAAGGGGTTAGTCTGAATGAGGTTACAGAAACATCTATTCGACCCGTATTTGTTGAGATACCGATGCATGTTTTAGCTCAAATGGCAGCTAACAAGGAAGACAAACATGAATAATACGCAAAATTTTGATGTCATTATTGCGGGCGCGGGGTCTGTTGGTGTGCCCACCGCTTACTATTTATCCCAGGCTGGCTTTAAAGTCTTGGTTCTTGATCCCTTGGCGAGCAATGGACAGGGTTCCAACAAACACGCGATTGGTGGCGTAAGAGCAACCCATACCAACCCGGCAAAAATAAATATCAGCCGCAAGTCGATGGATATTCTTTCGAATTGGAAAGCGGAGCATGGTGATGACATTGAATGGCGAGCTGGCGGATATAGTTTCGTGGCTTATGATGAACCTACAAAGCAAACTCTTCTAGAGATTGTTCATTTTCAACAGGATCTAAATCTCAATATTCATTGGCTGGAGCGTGAAGATATGTTGGCTCTTGTGCCTGATTTGAATCCAATTGGGCTTTTGGGTGGGACATATGCCCCTGAAGATGGTTATGCGTCACCATTAAAAGCGAATTACTCTTTCTATCGTCTCGCGATGTTATCTGGCGCGACATTCCATTTTAAAGAGAGAGTGATTGGAATTAATCAAAATGGAGGACGAATTGAGGGCGTCGTTACTGATAAAGGGCAATATGCTTGTGACTATTTTATTGATGCTGCTGGTTCATGGTCCGCGGATATTTCAAAGTTAATTGGTGTTGATTTGAAGGTTAAGCCAGACGCGCATCAAGGTGGTATCACCGAAGCTGTGGCACCTATGTTTGAGCCCATGATTATTGATTTGAGACCGAGACCGGGATCAAATAATTTTTATTTCTACCAGTATCCAACAGGCAAAATTATCTTTTGTGTCACACCAGAACCCTCCATTTTTGGTCATCTTGAGAATGATGACACCAGCAGTTTTTTACCTCATGCCGCTCAACGTCTTATAGAAACAATGCCCCGTTTGGCAAATATTCGTGTGAGACGCACGTGGCGAGGCACCTATCCTATGACGCCTGATGGGAACCCTATTTTTGGAGAATATCCGGGATTGAAGGGATTCATCTATGCAACAGGTATGTGTGGGCAAGGCTTTATGCTTGGGCCAGGTATTGGCTGGTACATAAAGGGTCTTCTTACGAACGCGCTCACTGATGCGGAAAAGGATAGTCTATATTCGCTTCGAATAGACCGCGATTATTCTACCGCGGAAAAATTAATGTAATTTGTAGTATATTTACTCATATCAAATGTTACTTGATCAACTTTTGTCTAAAGCACCTGCCAGTTATACTCCTGCTGATATCGCGCTAATTTCTGAAGCTTATCATTTTGCGGAAGAAGCGCATATGGGTCAAACTCGCGCTAATGGTCAACCATATCTGACCCATTGTGTGGGCACAGCGACGATACTTTTGGAAATGGAGTTTTCACCCAGTATGGTGATTGCTGGGCTATTGCATGATGTCTTAATTGATACAGATACAAAATCTGAAACTTTGCGGAAAAAATTTGGTGAAACGGTGACCCGTTTTGTGGAAGATGTCACCAAAATTACCGCCCTCCCCCAACTGGCACGAGCTGACCAACATGAGGATGATTCAACTTCTATCGATTCACAATTAGAAATTTCCCGTTCAAGACTAACAGAAAACCTTTCTGAATTCTTGCGCAAAATGTTATTGGCGATTGGTGATGATATTCGGGTGATTATTATCAAGTTGGCTGACCGCTTGCATAATATGCGCACATTGAACGCGTTGCCACTTGACCAACAGAAAAAAATTGCTCAGGATACACTGGATGTCTATGCCCCACTTGCCAACCGGTTGGGCATCTGGCAAATGAAGTGGGAACTTGAAGATCTCGGTTTTAGATATACAGACCCAGAAAAATATCGCGAAATTGCGGAACATATTACTGCCAAAAGTGATAAACGTCAGGCTGAAATTGAAGAAATCATCCATGAGATTGAAGAAATGCTGATCAGAGCCGGCGTAAAGGGCAAGATAACTGGACGCCCAAAACACATTTACTCCATTTATATGAAAATGCGCAATAAGGATAAGAGCTTTGATTCAATACGTGATCTACGCGCATTAAGAATTATTGTTGACGATGTTGAGACTTGCTATAAGGTGCTTGGCATTGTTCATATGCATTATCAGCCCATACCAGGCGAATTTGACGACTATATTGCTGCGAAAAAAGAAAACAACTATCAATCCTTGCATACAGCCATCATTTATAAAGATGGTAAGCCTTTGGAAATTCAAATTCGCACCTGGGAAATGCATAAAAACGCTGAATACGGTGTGGCAGCCCATTGGCGCTACAAAGAGAAGGATGCGCAAGTCTCTGTCAACTATGAGGCGAAATTAAGCGCGATGCGCAATTTGCTGGCATGGAGCCAGGAGTTTGAAGACAACCAGGAACTCAATGAGCAATTTCGCACGGAATCCTTCCGCGATCGTATTTATGCTCTAACACCGCTTGGCGATGTAATTGAGCTACCCGTTGGCGCGACACCTATTGATTTTGCTTATCAGGTACATACAGATGTTGGACATCGTTGCCGGGGTGCGAAGATCAACAACAAGCTCGTTCCGCTTAGTTATACGCTAAAAACCGGCGATCAGGTTGAAATTCTTACTGCCAACAGAGGCGGACCAAGTCGTGATTGGCTCAATCCGAGTTTAGGGCTTGTGAAATCAAGTCGTTCACGGACAAAAATCAGACAATGGTTCAAACAACAAGATCGTGACCAAAACTTGGCACATGGCAAATTGCTGGTTGAAAAAGAATTCAAACGTCTTGGCATAAGCGATATTGATATTTCCGAACTATCCAGACAATTTAATGTCAAGAGCGTTGACGACTTTTATACCGCGGTTGGTTATGATGATATCCCAATTTCCCGTGTTGTTGCTCGACTTGGTGAGATGAGGCAAGACAAGCTTGATGACCAACCCCTTATGGTTGAACAAACCAAACGAGAGGAAAAGTCAGATGCGGTGCATGTGATGGGGCTTTCTGGCATGCTTACCCAAATGGCGAGATGTTGTAACCCGATGCCTGGCGATCCTATCATCGGTTATATCACTCGCGGTCGAGGTGCCACTATTCACCGTGCGAATTGTCCAAACGTGCTTCGTGTGAAAGATGCTGAACGCTTAATTAACGTAGATTGGGGCACTACACAAAAGACTTATCCCATCCCAATTAAAATCAGTGCTTATGATCGCCAGGGATTAATGTCTGATATTTCAAACGTTTTAGCTGGCGAACCAGCTCGTTTGATTGATTTTTCCATGTCGTCAAGACAGCACATCATGAAAGTCAATATGGTGCTTGAAGTACCAGATATTAATGCGCTAAGCCGTATCCTGGCAAGACTTGAAAACCTGCCAAATGTAATCGAAGCTATTCGCGTTTCGCCGGGTTAATCTAATTGACTTTACGGTTTCATAAACCTGCGGTAAAATGCCTTCGATTAAATACAATACGATAACTTTGGAGAAATGATTATGGCACCACGAGTTAGATGTCAATACCTTGATTGCGAGTTTTTAGACGAACGCTATTGTAGCGCAGCTGCCATCGAAATAAACCCGGATAATGGTTGTTTAACTTATCGTCCTACTGAAGATATTACAGTTGGTGCTGCCTGGGATGATGATGAAAACCTCGAAGACTGGGAAGAATTAGGCGATGATGACGAAGATGATGACCTTTGGGTTAGCCTCGATGATGAGGAAGAAGAAGACATTGACGAGGAATACTAAAACGGTAAATCTTTTTATCGATAAGCATTTTTACAACATAAGATCATTTTGGAGGATATTATGACCCAAGTATACAAGCCGATGATTGGCCTCAATGTCTATCTTGAGCCACAATTCCGCAAGGTATTGATCGAGAAGGTATACGCTGATATCCTTAAGCTATCGGATGATAAAAGACGCGATTTACTTAAAATATCAAAGGAGCTTTTGAATATTGCTGGTTTTCGAAACCCTATGTCTGCCCCACTGCCTTTACGTGTCAGAGCAGCTGAAGCAAAATTTGAAAAAGAATCCCGTTTTGTAAAACAGATAATGGCATCCTGGGCGGATTTGCATCGGAATGTGCAAGCTGCTGCTTTGGATAATTTGAAATCGCTTGGATTTGAAGTATCCGATACAGCACCATTATATGATGATCCGGAAAATGCTTTTGTTATCGGCTGGCCTGATAATATTGATTACAATGAAGTACATGAAACGCTCTCAAAAGATTTAGAGAACAAATTAACTAATGATGAAAATGCGCTGTTGGCGATTTGGCTCACAGGTCGCTTACCATAAACTACGCGCAGTTTAGGTGAATATGGAACACGAAACAACATATACAACAACTATCGACCCGACAGTGCTCTATAGCATTGCTCGCCTTACTACTATTGCGACACCTGGTGTAAGTCAATTGGCGCCTGTTACGACTGGTATTAATAAAAATCTACAGGAAAATCAAGGTGTTCGCATAAAACTCGAAGAATCAAAGTTGTTTATTGATCTTTACCTTATTACGAAAGCTGAAGAGAACGTTCGCTTAGTTGCTGAAACGGTTCAAAATCGCGTGTCAAGAGCAATTACTGATATGGTTGGCATGGAAGTTGCTAAGGTCAATGTACATATAACTGATATTGATTTGAAAGCAGCATGACATGAAATCAAGAACCAAGGCAAGATTCGTTGCCTTGCAAACTCTTTATGAATTAGATCTTACTGACCACTCATTAGGGAATGTTCTTTCTGAAAGGTCAGAAGATTTTGCATTATCCCCCTCTGAGTACGATTTCGCTCAAATACTTGCAAAAGGTGTCTTAGAGAACAGCAATAAGCTGGATTCACTAATCTCAGAACACGCGCCTGAATGGCCACTTGACCAGGTGGCTGTCATTGATCGAAATATACTGCGCATCGCGCTTTGGGAAGTGGCTTTTTATCGAAAAACACCTCTAAAAGTGGGTATCAACGAAGCTGTTGAGCTGGCAAAACTCTTTGGAACAGATAGTTCGCCAAGGTTTATAAATGGAGTTTTGGGCAGCCTTGCGGAAAATATGAACAAAATATTGAACGCTATTCAGCGATAAGGAAAGTATGATCACAAAAAGACAAATCAAATTTATTTTGGTCGGTTTCTTTTTAGTATTAATGCTCAATCTCGTTGGATGTGGATTAAATATCCAGCCCAAAGATGCTCTTCAGCCTGTCCCATTACCGCATATTCCATCAAGAATCTCAAAAGTTAATCAAACCCAAGTTACATTTATCGTTCAAACGCCTTTCACGGATCTTGAAAACATCGAGATTGCATTAGATGTACTTGATGATCTTAGTGGCTATCAGGATAATATTCGTCGGTATCCCATGAAAGATATTGGTAATAACCGGTTTGAAGTGAGTGTTTTACTTGACAATCAATTTGATGTTCGCTATCGCTATACCATGATTGCACCCGCGGAAGTTCCTGAAACTAATCTTTTTGGAAAAAAAGTTGATTTTCGCATGGCAATCGTGGAACCCGATTTGACAGTATCAGATACAGTCTTCAATTGGGGAAACTCGAATTTAGGTTTGGCAACTGGACACCTGAATGGCTTTATGATCGATCATCAGACACAAGCCGGCATACCAGACATGATGATTAATATCGCTGGTTTGCAAACCTTCACAGATATGACTGGCTATTTTAGCTTGGAGAAGGTTCCGGTTGGTGAACATAATCTTGTTGCCTACGCTGTAGATGGGCACTATGCGCCTTTACAGCAAGTGGCAGTGATCGCGGATGGTCAAACGACGAAAATCGATGTAAGTTTACAACCATTAAAGAAAGTGACTGTTCACTTTAAGGTTACACCATCATCAGAAACAGTTGGCGTGCCTATTCGATTGGCAGGGAATTTTGTCGGCTTAGGTGCTTATTATAGCAGCGATTTTAGCACCAATGGCAGTGTAGCTTCCTTAATACCTCTCTTGGATCAGGTCGCTTCTGATGTTTACACGATAGATCTTGAACTATATGCCGGTTCGGCATTTAAGTATCGCTATACGCTGGGGAATGGTTATGTCAACGCCGAAAGGTCGGACGAGCGTATGTTGGTTACCAGACAGTTTATTGTGCCAGGTCAATCCGCAAATATTGAAGAATCGATTCATACCTGGGGAGCAGATCAACGTTTGCCTTTTACCATTCAAGTTGAGGCTCCAATCAGTATGCCTCCACATGAAACTGTTTCTATTCAGGTTTATAGAAATCGTTGGACCCATCCTATCCCAATGTGGCATGTTAAAGATAATAAGTGGATGTTTTTATTATATGGCAACGGACAAACGCAAGAAATTGACATCCGTTTTTGCCGAAATGACGATTGCGATATTGCCTACGATGAAGAGAGCTTTATTACACCAATAACGTTAAACTTTTCAGATCCAGGCGAAAAACTGTTTCAAATCAATCAGTGGCACAATTGGGATGAAAACGGCGTTCTTCAGTACGGACAACAAGGAGATGGCTTACAAAACCGATTAACTGGCATCGAACTTAAAAAAGGCATAAAGTCATCCGAATACGCATGGTTGTTGTCAAACCTGGCTGAGATCCGTGAGAATGGCATAAACTGGATTGTCATCAGACCAAGCTGGGAGGTTTCTTTGGATGAAGATTTGCCAGTCATTTACCCTTCCAAAGATGGCTTGTTATTTAATGAGTTAGCCTCCCTTTGTAAACAAGCCAAAGAAAAAGGTTTTCGTGTATCCATTTATCCGGAACTTAGCTTCCCTGCCAAAGCAGATGAATATTGGTTTGTAGCCACTCGCGATGAAAGCTGGTGGCAGCGCTGGTATCAGGAATATGCTCGTTACCTTAATAACTTTTCGCTTTTTGCCTCGCAAAACAATATTGACCATTTGATTGTTGGCGAAAATGATATTAGGTTCAGTTATCCTGATGGTCTAAATACCGAGGAAGAAAAACTCGGTACACCTGATTATGCTTCTGAGACCTGGTCCACGATGCTTGGACAAGTTCGCAAAAACTATTCAGGGACTATTCTTTGGGCGAGTCTTGTTAACGACTTACCGGACTTTACCTTTTTGGATGTAGTTGATGGATACTATCTGTTGCAAAATCATTCTGAAGAAGCCTATGATGTGGTAAGTTTGAACCAACTTATTCAAACGCAGCTATTGCCGTTCCATAAAAATCATCAGAAACAGTTTTACATCGGATTAAACATCCCAGCACTTTCACAGGAAGCTATGGCATATACAGACCATTCTGAACCTTTGCTAACTCCTCTTTCAAATAGTGATACGGATTTGACCGACTTAAGCTATCAGGCTGAATTATATGGCGCTTTTACTTGCTCTTATCAAACTTTGGATTGGATAAGTGGAGTCAGCACTCGTGGATTTAATTTGGTCTTATACTTAACTGACATCTCATCATCCATCTACGGCAAGCCAGCGATGAATGAATTTTTAAATTGTATGTACAAATCAAAATAGGAGAACACTATTAAATGACTAAAAAAACGAGCATAGCATTAGAAATGGAACGCATCGGTCTCGGTGAAGTAAAGGAGTATTACTACAACCTCGATCGTTCTGAATTAATAGCCCATGGTCTTAGAAATGGCGAAGGCGAACTTTCAAATGAAGGCGCTTTTGTCGTTAATACCTCCCCATTTACTGGACGTTCACCTAACGATAAGTACCTTGTCCAGAATGATGATCCGGATTTATGGTTTGCAACTGGCACTGAACCCATTGATGAAGCCAAATATCAAGTTCTTAAAGCTAAATTATTGGCAAAAATGAACACCCAAAGACTCTATGTGCGCGATGTCATAGCAGGCGCTGATCCTGCCCATGCTACCCGCATCCGTATCATTACGGATAATGCTACTGGCAGTCTTGCTGCTTCCAATATGTTTATTCCTCATGAAGGTTCAGAACCCCATCAGGATCCTGATTTGACGATGTTTGTCTCAAATGACTTTTCGGCTGATGCTGAAGCAGATGGATTGCGTTCATCCGCAATGGTTGTTTTAAACTTTGATGATAAAGCTGTTTTGATTGGCCTCACACGCTATGCTGGGGAAATCAAAAAATCGGTTTTCACATTCATGAATTATGTTTTACCCAAAAAGGATATTCTATCCTTGCACTGTTCGGCAAATAAAGCCAAGAATGGTGATGTGGCACTGTTCTTTGGTCTGAGCGGTACTGGCAAGACCACCCTCTCTTCAGACCCTGAACGCGCACTTATAGGCGATGATGAACACGGCTGGAGCGATGAAGGCATCTTCAACTTTGAAGGAGGATGTTACGCAAAGACTATCCGCATTAATCCCAAGTATGAACCTTTGGTTTGGGATGCGATTAACCGCTTTGGCGCAATGTTAGAAAATGTGCCTATGGATGATAAACATCGCCCAGATTTCAATTCAAACGAGATTACTGAAAATACCCGAGCAAGCTACCCTCTTTATTTCATCTCAAACTTTGAGCCGAGTGGACAAGGTGGACATCCTAATCATATTTTCTTCCTTACCGCTGATGCTTTTGGTGTTATGCCTCCTCTCGCGCGTTTATCCAATGAACAGGCAATGTACTACTTCCTGAGTGGCTATACTTCAAAACTGGCTGGTACCGAACGCGGTTTGGGTGACAAACCCCAGGCAACGTTCTCGACTTGTTTTGGTGCGCCTTTCTTGCCCCTTAAACCTGCCATTTACGCTAAACTGCTCTCAAAACGCCTTGAAAAACATGGTACAAAAGTTTGGCTCTTGAATACCGGTTGGGCTGGCGGTGGTTTTGGTGTTGGCGAACGAATTGCCCTGCCTTTAACTCGTGCCATGATCGACGCGGTTTTGAGTGGATCTTTGGATAATGTTGAAACGCACACACACCCCATCTTCAATATTGAGATTCCAAATGCGGTCGCTGGTGTGCCCGATGAAGTCCTCAATCCAGAGAAATCATGGACAGATTTTGATGCCTATAAGGCTGAAGCAAATGGCTTAGCCGAGCAGTTTATTAAGAACTTTGCTAAATATGAAGACTCAGTTTCAGAAGCAGTTACTCAATTCGGGCCAAAAATTTTGAAAGATTAAACCAAAAACTTTATTTAGGAAAGGACAAGAAATGGACAGATTCGTAATAAAAGGTGGCATTCCGCTTTCTGGCGAGATGATTCCGCAAGGCAATAAAAACGCGGCTCTGCCCTTAATGTCGGCAACATTACTTAGTGAGGAACCGGTTATATTACACAATATGCCGGATATCCGCGACGTGCAAACCATGCGCCAGCTACTGCAAAGTCTGGGTGTCAGCATTCGACAAATTGGTAATTCAAGTTCCTGGGAATTTCATGCGAAAAATATTCGACCAGCTGATCTTGATCCAGAACTCTGTCGAAAAATTCGCGCTTCAATTCTGTTAGCTGGACCTATGACAGCCCGTAATGGTGCGCTTGAATTACCGCCGCCTGGTGGTGATGTTATCGGCCGGCGCAGAGTCGATACTCATGTATTAGCGCTCGAAAAGTTAGGCGCAAATTTTGAGTTTGAACATGGCACTTTTAAATTCAGCGCGGATGGTTTAAAAGGAGCAGATATTTTACTTGACGAAGCCAGCGTAACCGCGACTGAAAACGCAATTATGGCTGCAGCTCTCTCAAAGGGAAATACTACCATTCGAAACGCCGCATCTGAACCGCATATTCAAGAGCTTTGCCATATGATCAACGCTTTAGGTGGCAGAATTGAAAACATTGGTTCAAACACTTTGCTTATTGAAGGCGTTGATAAGCTTCATGGTGGTGAATTTACCATCGGACCAGATTACCTTGAGGTCATCAGCTTTGTAGGTGCTGCAGTTGTAACCCGTGGTAGCATACGAGTAAAGAATGCTGGTGTAGAGCATTTGGGAATGATTCGATTGGTGTTAAAACGCTTGGGTGTTGACATTGAATTTGATGGCGCAGATTTGATTGTCGATTCAAACCAAAGATTAGTTATTGAACCTGATTTAGGCAATGCCATTCCTGAAATCAGCGTCATGCCATGGCCCAGCTTTCCAACTGATCTGATGAGCATCGCGATTGTGATTGCCACCCAAAGCAAAGGAGCAGTGCTTTTTCACGATTGGATGTATCCAAGCCGGATGTTCTTTACTGACAAACTGGTTTCAATGGGCGCGCAAATTGTTTTGTGTGATCCTCACAGATGTATCGTCAATGGTCCCACCCCACTTACAGGTGAAACACTGGATAGTCCTGATATTCGGGCTGGAACAGCATTAGTTCTGGCTGCTTTATCGGCAAAAGGCAGTTCGACAATAAGAAATGTCGCACAAATTGATCGTGGTTACTCAAAAATAGAAGAAAAGCTACGCGCACTTGGTGCTGATATACATCGTGTGAGCGGAGATTAACCAAATATTATCTTAAAGGAAAAAAGCATCCGCAATTTTGTGGATGCTTTTCTAATTATGGATCTGTTTGATTATGCTCTGCTGTTTGCTACGTCAAGAAAGTTTTTGATAGTGTCGCGTAACATGGGTTCAGGTAAGACACCTACCTGTCGATGGACAATCTTGCCATCTTTCATCATCAGCATCGTGGGTATGCCCTGAACACCATATTTGCTGGCCCATTCCTGATTTTCATCAGTGTTCACTTTGGCGACGATGAGTTTTCCTTCAAATTCTTTTGCCATTTTGTCCAAAATGGGTCCAAGCATTTTACAAGGTCCACACCAGGGAGCCCAAAAATCAACGATCACAGGAAGTGAATTTTCAAGTACAGTCTTTTCAAAAGCTGCATCAGTTACATTAATTGGTTCTTTTATCATTTTCTATTCCTTTAGATTGTTACAAAAAAGTATACAGATTAATTTTCCGATTGCAAGTCAGAGCTTATTCAAGCGCTATAAATGGCTCACTAAATGAATAAGTTTAGGTACAAAAATCATACCTCCGACCAATATAGAAATAATTGCCGCGACTAAGACAAAAGCGGCTCCAACATCCTTGGCAATTTTAGCCAAAGGATGCGTTTCAGGGCAGATAATATCTACAATCGTTTCCAAAACTGTGTTTAACAGCTCCGCCATCCACACCAATCCGATGACGATTATGATGGGGATCCATTCTTGAAGGCTCAATTGGAGCAGAAAACTGAGGATAATAACAAATATGCTGATGGTGCTATGTATCCAGGCATTTTTTTGCGTTTTTATGGCATAAGCCAAACCTTCAAAAGCGTTTTTAAAAGAAAGCCCGCGTTCTTTTAAAAAAATCAACGTTTCTTTTAACCGTTTGTTTTCTTGCATAAGTAAATTGTACTTTACCTATACGGAAAATGCGATAAAATAGACTGCACGCGGGTGTTGCCAAGCGGTAAGGCATTAGCTTCCCAAGCTAACATTCGTGGGTTCGAATCCCATCACCCGCTTTTACTCTTAACTTGAAATTAACTCTGCATATATAGATTATTTCATCTTACCTAAACAAGTCCATTGTATTAAGTCCTTAGTTTGATAAAATAATTATGACTGTTTACTTATCATAGAATGACCTTAAATAAGTTGAAGAATACACGGAGATCAAGAATATGGATGAGCATGAAATAATAAAATCTGAAATTTATGAAATGATGAATGTACAGTATCTGCCTTCAATCAAACATATCGATCTTGACTTGGCGAATACTGAAAAATATCCAATTACAAATGTATCAGCATTAGGTGTCGCATTTCAACCATTGGTTTCAGCCATTCAAACCATTACTGGTGCTAATGTTGGAAAAAGTGGATTATATTGGGTAAATACTGGTGGCAAAGAGATGTTCAGGTCTACAGGTGGTTTTATTGGAGGTTTAAAAGCGCCTACAGGAGCTGTCGGTGGAGGACAAGCGCGACTTAACCCCTTCCTATGTGATCCAGTTATGCTCTTAACATCTATCGCATTAATGAATATTGAAAAAAAATTAGGTGAAATTCAAGAACTCCAACACAACATTATTGATTATTTAAAGACACAGGAAAAAGCCAAAATACTTGGTAATATAAATGTTCTAAACGATGTTTTGGAAAATTATAAATTTAATTGGGACAATGAAAAATACAAAGCGAACAAACATATATTAGTCCAAGATATTAGAAAAGAATCTGAACAAAGCCTCTTGCTTTCTCGCAATCAAATTGAAAGACAATTTGCGAAAAAGGATTTATTTCATAGTGACGAGAAAATTAATTCGATAATTAAGAACCTCCAGGATGAATTTAGAGGGTATCAACAAGCACTCTATTTATATTCTTTCTCTGCTTTTTTAGAAGTAATGCTATTGGAAAATTTTGATTCAAAATATTTGAAAAGTGTAGCTAATAGAATGAGAGAATATACTGCAAATTATCAAGAATTATATACCAGCTGCTATAACCAAATCGAGGGCTTTTCCAATGTCTCTATTCAGTCCTTTTTAACAAAAGGTTTATCAGAAGTAAGCAAAGGTGTTGGTGGAGTAATTGCAAAAATTCCAAGTATGAGAAAAAGATCAATTGATGTGAAATTTGTCTCAGCTGGTGAAAGATTAGACAAAATTAAAGATGATAAAGTTCAGAGAACTGTAGATACATTCGCATCTAGTGTTTCAGGATTTTCACTGCCCTTTATTGAAAACATTGAAGTTGTTAATAAAGTTTTCAATGAACCGAAAGAAATTTTGTTTGATGCCGAAAATATTTACTTCTTAACTTAAAATAACACTTTGCTCAATCCCAGAATAATGACTTAAATCATAACCACCCCTAAAAGGGGTGGTTTGCTCATGGGCTATAAGCCCATGTTGCCGACTCGCATCTCAAGATGCCGACTTGAACTTACGTTCAAGCCTCTATGCCTTTGCCTTTTGATAACTCTCATGTCCTGCTTCATATCTTGTTTTTGATAGACTTCCCAATAGTTCTCTTCCCCTTCCAACCCCTTGATTTCCCACAACTGACTTAGATCATCTCCTTCTAACTTTTTATATTTATTACCCTTTTCTCCATCCATACGCGGAGAAAAACACTATATAATATTTTCACATCCATTTTCTATGCGACAAACTATTGTGTTTGTTTGCCATGAACACCTTTCCTTTCTGCATAGTGGCTTGAACTTCACTATCTTATTCGGAAAGGTGTTTCTTTGTATAACTTCTTGGCTTCCACCCGCATAGCGGGTGGTTTTCTGTTTCGCCCACTTCGTGGTCTCAACAGGCTGAAGCCTTAATAAAAATCGAGTGAATAATTTCTTTTATTCACTCGATTATCATTTGTGTTTATATTTCTACTTTACATCAATCTTATACACACGATGGTTCTTGTAAGGCTTTACGCCAAGATTCAAAAGGTCTTTGCGCATTTGCACTGCTGTTTCAGCAACTTGCGAGAGTTCACCGTTTACAAGGGTCGGGTGCTTTTGGGTCGCGGCTAACAAGGTATCAAACAACAAAGCGTTGCCTCCCATGCCCTGATACTCTGGCAAAATAGCAATGCCGTTGTAACACACCCAATCTGTTCTCTTCAATTCTAAGAGCAATCTGATTATTTCGATTGGACCCATTTTGCCTTTATTCTTCTGCATAGCCCGTGAAATATCCGGGAATGGCAAGACAAAACCAACCAAATCTCCGTTTTCGTTCAAGATCACCTGAACCATCGTTGGAATAACGACTAATAAGGCATTATTCAACACATAATCAAGCTCCCGATCAGTGAGAGGATAATATTCCCAGTTTTGTATAAAGGCGCCGTTATAGGCTTCTTTAATCCGAGTTTTCCATTCTCTGATCTCTTTTTTATCCTTAAAGCTTTTGATAGTCAGTCTTGCGCGCTTTCTGGCAATTCCAACGGCTTTTTTAATCTTTTCAGGCATAACGAATTCTTGTGGTTTAACGAAACTACTCACAAAATCAACTTCTTTGGTAAATCCATAAGTTTCTACCAGGGTTTGATAATATGGGAAGTTGTAGTTCATCATATTCATCATCTGGCGGAGATGATTTCCTTCAATCTGAATACCATAACCATCCAATGGCCCATAGCCTTTAGGTCCAACCATTAGGTTTAGACCACGGGCTTTCGCCCAGGCGATTGCAGTATCAAAGAGCGCATTGGCAACTTCCTGATCGTTGATGCAATCAAACAGATAAAACGATGCTTGTTTGGTTTTATGGAAATCATTAAAGCGTTTGTTTTCAAGCGCCGCGATGCGTCCCACGACTTTGCCATCTCGCTTAGCGATCCATTGGTCTGATTCAGAGTGTTCATACCAGGGATGTTTCTCTTTATTCAGTTGCATATATACATCAGCTTTAAAAGGAGGTACGAACTGTGGAACATCTTTGTAAAGTTCATACTGAAATTCGACGAAGGCTTTCTTTTCTTTCTTTGTTTCAACTGGGATAATTTCAATCATTCTTCACTCCATTAAAAAATAATCACGATACCATTATACTCCGCTAACGAAGCCTTATGTATTAATAACCCCAAGATTATAAAAAAGATATGCTTTTTCTGACTCTAAATGATTTTATTTTCGATAAAAGCTCCAAATAAAGCACTTTCATTTGCCTGTTTTATTTGAAAATTGTAAATTACTTGCCGATACCGCTTCGTTGATATATAATCTTGTCGCTTTAGTCGGCAAGAAAGAGGATTTTATGATTGATGTAAATGATTTAAGAAAAGGCGTTATCTTTTTACAAGATGGCAACTTATATCGTGTTTTGGAATATTCCCACAACAAACCTGGTCGTGGAACAGCTACCATTCGTATCAAAGCCCGAGACCTGCGCAAAGGCACAACGCTTGAAATGACCTTTATTTCGGGAGACCGTATCCAATCCGTTCGATTGGATTACCACCGCGTTGAATACTTGTATCGTGATGACAACTTCTTCTATTTTATGGATATGGAAACGTTTGATCAGCCTGCAATTCCAAAAAGCTTAGTGGAAGATGTTGAAGGTTACATGAAAGAGAACATGGAAGCTAAATTAACCTTCTATGGTGATGAGGCTTTGGATATTGAATTACCAACCACGGTTGATTTGCTTGTGACCACTGCTGAGGTTGCCGCGCGTGGCAATACAGCAACTGGACTTACCAAGCAGGTTGAGGTCGAAACGGGTCTAAAAGTGCAGGTGCCTGCTTTCGTTAACGAAGGCGACACTATTCGTATTGACACCCGTACCGGTGAATATGTCACCCGTGTTTAATTAATTATAGACACACTAAGACGATTAAAGTAATGAAGACACCTTATGGCCGCGATTGTCGCTTTTTCTACGGCGATTATTATCGCGGCCGTAATTTTGAGGAATGTCGCGGTTTGATTAACCCTGAAGATAAGCAAACCTGGGATTCAACGCTTTGCGAAGACTGTCCTGTACCTGACATTCAACTAAACAATAACTGCCCTAACCTTGTACTCACAACCTATATTGGTAAAGTCTGGTTCAAGAAACACATGAAAGTCAAGGCGAGTTGCAGTAAAACATTGCTGTCTGTAAAAGATCCTAATATCGGATGCGGACACTGCCACGAAAACTAATTCATGTAAGAAAACCATAAGAATAAATTTGTGTGTGAACTACTGTTTCGTTATTAATAACCAGCTTGGTATAATTGAAGAATATAGAAAGTTTCGAACCTGGAGGCTCGAGTGAAACCAAGACGACAATCTTTTTTAATATCAGCCCTTTTGCTTTTAGCAATTGTAGCGATGACCTTTTTTGGTTTGCGGCAACAAACCATCGTATCTGAGATGGTTCCGATTAACCGTGTTGCTACCGAACTGAATAAGGGCGAAATCGCTAAGCTTGAAGCAGATGGTGATACGCTTTATATTAATTATTCAAAAAATCCCAAACAAACCTACAAGTCAACCCTTGATCCCAAAATGGGTTTGATTGATCAGCTAACCCTTTTGGGTGCCACCGAAGAAGCTTTTCAAGATCCAAACCTCGAAATTCGTATCAAAGTCCCTGGCTTTTGGACGGATTTCTTTATCGGCGTTATGAACTTTTTGCCCTTCATTTTGATGGGTGTTCTTTTCTGGGTGTTTATTCGACAGGCGCAGGGTTCAAATAATGCTGCGATGCAATTTGGTAAATCCAGAGCCCGCATGCTTAGCGGAGAACAATCAACAGTCACGTTTGCTGATGTTGCAGGCGTTGATGAGGCAAAAGAAGAACTGCAGGAAGTTGTGGAATTTCTCAAGGAGCCCCAAAAATTTATGGCACTTGGCGCTCGTATCCCTAAGGGTGTACTGCTCATTGGTTCGCCTGGTACCGGAAAGACCCTCATGGCTAAAGCCGTTTCAGGTGAAGCTGGTGTTCCATTCTTCTCAATTTCTGGCTCTGAATTCGTCGAGATGTTTGTTGGCGTTGGCGCCAGTCGGGTGCGCGATTTATTTGACGAAGCCAAAAAACGTTCTCCTTGTATCGTCTTTGTCGATGAAATCGATGCCGTAGGTCGTCAACGAGGTGCTGGTTTGGGAGGCAGCCATGATGAACGCGAACAGACTCTCAACCAATTGCTGGTTGAAATGAATGGCTTTGGAACAGATACCAATGTTATCGTTATAGCCGCGACAAACCGACCCGATATTCTCGATCCCGCTTTGCTTCGCCCGGGCCGCTTTGATCGACGCGTGATGCTGGACAAACCGGACATGAAAGGACGTGAGGAGATTCTAAAAGTCCACGCTCGCGGAAAACCGATTTCAAATGAAGTTGATTTGGGTGTTTTAGCCCGTGGCACACCGGGTTTTGCCGGCGCGGATCTAGAAAACCTGGTCAACGAAGCCGCGCTCCTGGCAGCCCGACGAAATAAGAAAGTGATTGGTAACTCTGAATTTGAGGAAGCCGTAGAACGCGTTATTGCTGGTCCAGAACGGAAGAGCCGTTTAATGAACGAGGATGAAAAACGCCTGACCGCTTATCACGAGGCTGGCCACGCGATTGTAATTGCCTCGTTGCCAGAAGGTGATCCTATACAAAAGATTTCTATTATTTCTCGAGGAATGACAGGTGGATTTACGCTCTCTTTGCCTGTTGAAGACATTAATTACCAATCAAAGAAAATGATTCTGGCAAATATCACTGGCTTGCTTGGTGGCCGGGCTGCTGAGGAATTGATGGCTAACGATATCACCTCAGGTGCTTCAAATGATATAGAGCGCGTTACCAAACTCGCGCGTGCGATGGTTACCCGCTTGGGTATGAGCGAAGAAATGGGCCCAATGGTTTACGGACAAAAGGAAGAACTTGTTTTCCTAGGGCGCGAAATCTCAGAACAGCGTGATTATTCCGAAGCGGTCGCGGAAAAGATTGACGCGGAAGTTTCTCGCATTGTAAAAGAATGTTACCAACACGCAAAAGATATCCTGACTGAGCATAAAGGCAAATTAATTGAAGTTGCTGAAAAATTGCTTGACCAAGAAACGATTTCGAAAGAAGAGTTTGAGGAAATCTTCCCATCTCCTACCAAAAAGACCTATGGAGTACCCCTCATCATAACTGACTAACTAACCGAAGTATTGATCAATCAGACTCAGCATCTTCTCAAAGCTTGCTGGGTCTGTTGCTTTAAACCAATGGATATGTGGATCGCTTGGTTTGAACCAGTTTGCCTGTCTGCGAACAAATTGTCTGGTATGGCGTTTAATAAGGGTTACAGCTTCCTCAAAACTGATTTCACCTTCAAGATAGGCGATGGTTTCTGCGTAACCAATCACACCAATCTTTTTTACATAGCCTTTTAGACCACTTTTAATTAAGGCTTCAACTTCTTCAATCAATCCATCCGCGAACATTTTTTCAATACGGAGGTCGATGCGTTCATAGAGATTCTCGCGGTCCCAGTCAATACCGATAGTCAGCGTATTATATCGGGATTCAACACGTTGTCTTTGGTTAGAAAAAAGATCTCCGGTAGATAGAATGACTTCCCAGGCTCTAATTGTGCGGCGTGTATTTCGGTAGTCAATGTTTCCTGCAGCATCTGGATCGATAACGGATAAGTATTGGTATAAACGCTCGAAACCAATTGTTTCGCCCCATTTCTCAATAGCAGCTCTTAAAGCTGGATTTGGTGGCAATTTGGGCACCTGCCAGCCTTGCACTAATGCACGGTAATATTGTCCTGTACCTCCCACCATGATGGGAATTTTGCCGCACTTGTTTAAATCCGCTATGAGTGGTTCGATTGATTTAAGGTATTCGCCAAGACTCCAAATCTCTTTTACGCTGCTAACATCAATCATATGATGTGGTATAGCATGGCGCTCTTCTTGGCTTGGTTTGGCTGTGCCAATGTTTAGCTCTCGGTAAAGATAACGAGAATCAGCAGATATGATTTCTGAGTTAATATGCTGGGCTAATTGAATGGCAAGGTCTGTTTTGCCCGACGCAGTTGGTCCAACCAGGTAGATTAACGGCCATTTCTGAAAAGGTTTAGTCATCAAACAACCCCAGACGTTCAAAATGAAGTATTTCTGCTTCTTTGTTTTTGTCGAACTTTTCAACAACGATCAAATCAAGCTGCCATTCAACATCTTCCAATTTTTGTTCATAAAGATAGTGATCTATACACCGAAATAAAGCGTTTAGCTTTTTTTTAGTCATTGCGTATTCAGCTAAACCATAATGGTCATTTCTACGGGTTTTTACTTCAACAAAGAAATAAACGCCATCTTTAATCATGATGAGGTCAATCTCATCATTTTGATGCATAAAATTGCGTTGAACAAATTCATAGCCTTTATCTTCAAGCCAACGCAGCGCGATGTCTTCGCCCCACTGGCCAATTCTTTGTCGATAGGTCTTAGTCATAATTCAAGTATATCAAGCCAGCAGGTAATTCGCGCAATTTATTAATAAATGTTCTAATTGGTTCATGTTATTTTTCTATATACGATTAAAAATATGGTAATGTGAAGAATAAAAAGTGCAAAACAAAAAAGGCTACCCAAATGGCAGCCTCTTCTTGTTTTAAAAAAGCACGTAAAAAGGTTTACGGCTTGGTGACAACAGTTGGAATGGCTAAAACGAACGGGGATGGAGGAATGTATTCAACTGTAATTTGGCATACCTTAAAATTGTTCGGATTCATTGTTCCCCATGTTGGAAAGTACCTTATCTTCATGTAGTACGCTCTGGCTACTTCCACTACATGGTTATTAGCGGGAATCCAAATATTGAAAGGCTGTTGATCAGGACTCTCACCTCTTGCAAAAAAATACGAGTTACTTCCGTTCCATTCATGCCAGTCCAGAGAGAATATCAATGTCGAGTTCTCACCCACGACGTTATCATATCCTGTTACCCACATCCCAACAATCTGGGTTCCAAGGGTAAAGGGAAGAGGAATAGTTGCATCATGGCCACTATCATATGATGAATCTGGTACACGCACCGCGATACAACCATGACCACCTGGAGTATATCAATCCCAGAGAGCAGCATTGAAAGGTTGGAAGTCAGCTGCGCTGAAAACCATGCGTTGCACACCAGCCGCGGCTTGGGGTATTTCTTTTCCGCTGTAATCCACTTGTTCAGGAATGCCATTGGGGAAATAGGGTAGAGAATCTTCTGCGGTGAGGATGTTAGGATAAATGTCATCCGCTTCTGTCTGGTCTGCGAAGTCATTTTTGTTAAATGAGCCATCATTGGCTTGTACCTGGCTGGCACCCAGTGAGCCGATGATAACCAGTGAGACCATGATCAGTGTCAATACATTAAAGAGCTTGTTTTTCATCTTTTATCTCTCTTTCTTTCTAAATACAACCGAAAAAGTTGTTGTCTGTTTAGTGGGCGCTTGCCAAATCTTAGCTAAAAGAAATGTTTTTAAAATTAAGCTTCATCAACAAATTTTACTATTTATTTATCTGCTACCTCCTCTATTGATAAAAAAACTATTGCTTTTCCATCGTAAAACTGATTATGGTAAAGTCTGCGACTTCTATTTCTTTCATATAAGAAAGATTATCAATTCAACTTTTTCCTTTTTATCGCATAGTTGTCATTGACTCTATCAGAAACTTATAGATTTCAACTATTCTGTGCTTGGATAAGATTATTTTAACCAGAATCCTAAAAACTGTCAATCAACTTTAATGCAAAATGTCCTGTTGATGAAAGCAAAAAGATTTTCAAATTCCATTATTCTGAGGTAGAATAACCAGAATCATTAGGAGATTATATGACAGTCGCAGAACTTGTAACTATAGGTACAGAACTCCTTTTGGGAGAAATTCAGGATACAAATTCAAAGTATATCGCACGCTCTTTGCGGGATATTGGTGTGGATATCTATCGCTTGACAACCATTGGTGATAATCCTTCTCGGATAACTCACTCACTTCAAGCAGCGTTAATGCGGTCAGATGTGGTTATATGCACAGGTGGATTAGGTCCAACAGTAGATGACCCAACCCGCAAAGCAGTAGCAGATGTTTTTAACGTGCCTCTGGTATATCACGAGGAACTTTGGCAGGACATCTTAGCGCGTTATAAAACCTTTAATCGTGTCCCAACAGAGAATAATAAACGACAGGCTTTTTTACCAGCTAATGGTGTTGCTATACCTAACCCAGTTGGCACTGCGCCTGCTTTTTATGTGGAACTTGGTATTAAAACAATTATTGCCTTACCTGGTGTCCCACGCGAGATGGAATATCTGATGGAAACATTCGTGATTGACTATCTAAAAGAACGATATAATTTGCAAGAGCAAATCATAAAAGCCTGGGTCATTCATACTATTTCCAAAGGTGAGTCAGCTATTGATGAAATCATCGGCGAAATGGAAACATATAGCAACCCAACGGTTGGTTTGGTAGCCTATCCGAATCAAACCGATATACGTGTTACAGCAAAGGCTGCTTCTTCTGCTGAAGCGGACTCTTTAATGCGCCCCGTCGTTGAAGAGATTCGCCGACGTTTAGGTGATTATATCTACGGTGAGAACGAGACGACACTTGAAGCCGTCATTGTGAGAATGTTGAAAGAAAAGAAGCTGCGACTAGCAATAGTGGAGAGTGGTACAAAAAGCGAGATCAGCAACAAGCTTAATCTACACGCAAATAATGATATTATTAGATCGGAGCATCTTGATTCATATATATCGGATGAGACTCTAAAGTCCTTTATGGCTGAATTCGCAGAACTCAATCAGGCTGATTTGGTTTTAGGAGTTCGTCTAAGTAATGACGGTCAAACGCAAACCCTTTACCAGGCATTGTTAGACAAAGACTCGTTTTGGGAAGACCAGCGAGACTATTCGGGGCCGTTAGGCGATGGACTACGCTGGGCATTTAATACGAGTCTCGATTCGGTGAGACGCAAGATAATCCACACCAGATAAAAAAGGAAATCTATGAATAATTGTCAGCTCATTCTTAAAAATGCCCATATTCTAACAATGAATGAAGCCTTGCATCAGTATTCTTTAGGTGCAATCGCAATACATGAAGGCAAAATAGTAGCTTTGGGCGATGAACAAGATATTCTCTCCGCTTGGGTAGCAGAAGAAATTGTGGACTGCGGTGGTAAAGTACTCATGCCTGGGCTCATCAATACGCATACTCACATTCCAATGTCGCTTTTACGTGGTTTGGCAAATGACTTGCGTTTAGATGTTTGGTTGATGGGATATATGATGCCTGTAGAACGCGAGTTTGTATCACCAGAATTTGTTCGCTTAGGCACAAAACTGGGTTGCGCGGAATTAATTCGTTCAGGTGTGACCACCTTCAATGATATGTATTACTTTGAAGATGAAGTAGCTGAAACAACCGCGGAGATTGGCATGCGCGCTGTTGTCGGACAGACGGTCATGAAATTCCCTGCCCCAGATGCTGGTTCTTATGATGATTCGTTGGCATTATCTGTTGATTTAATAAAAAAATGGACAGGTCATCCGCTAATCATTCCGGCGATTGCGCCCCATGCGGTTTACACTTGCCCATCCGAAGTACTTGAAGCAGTTGTTGAAATCGCGCTCAAGTATGACGCAGTGGTCCATTTTCATGTTTCTGAAACAAGCGATGAAGTTGATAATGTGCGTAAAGAAACAGGCATACCTGTTGTACCCTACATCAAGAACCTTGGTATGCTTGAAACCAAGCTCATCGCCGCGCACTGCGTGCATGTTGATGATGGCGAAATTCGAACTATGCACAATGCCGGAATTGGCGTAGCACATAATCCAAGCTCGAATCTCAAATTAGCTTCTGGTTTTGCGCCAACCGCGCGCATGATGGAAATGGGCGTGAATGTCGGTATTGGCACGGATGGTGCCGCTTCAAACAATGACCTTGATATGTTTGAAGAAATGCGTCTTGCAAGCCTGATTGCCAAGCCAGTTGCTGGTGATCCCACTGTTTTAGGTGCCAAACAAGTGCTTGAAATGGCCACTCGCATTGGCGCTAAAGCTTTACATTTGCAAAATATTACAGGGAGTCTGGAGATCGGAAAACGCGCGGATTTAATTTTGCTTGACCTGTCTCCGATTCATAATCGGCCTCATTTCAAGCGTGATCTTGAAAACATCTACGCGCAAATTGTTTACGCGAGCAAAGCCAATGACGTGACAGATTTAATGGTTGAGGGAAAATGGCTGATGCGAAATCGCTCCCTTCTGACTATTGATGAAGAAGAACTACTCCGCCAGATCGAACCAGTTGCTAAAAAAATTGATGATTTTCTTACCAGTCGTGAGGAATCAGTACATTCTAAATTACTTGCCATCGGTGGCGCTTCGGAAGAAGAAAGTTTTGAAGTTCAAGCCAAGGTTCGCATTGATAATCCAGAAGAAGTTATCAAACGCCTCGACCAAACCAATATTGAGATACTCTATACGCGCCATTATCATGAATATGACACCTATTTCTTTTTTGAAGATTCTTCTAAGGGTATTTTGCGCTACCGTGAAGATGAATTCCTGAACAGAAAGGGCGAAATAGTGAATGTGCGAAGTAGATTAACCCTTATTGGAGAAGGTAACCCGGAAGGTGGAGAGATCATAAAGCAAGGCTTACTATCGCGTAGCCGTTATTATGCTCCCGCTACCCATAGTTTGCGTTTTTATGTTGAATATTTTAAACCAATTGAAACGCTTGAAATTGATAAAAGTAGACGAAGATTTTTTATCAAATTTAAAAATGTTGAATTCTTTATCAATGTTGATACCATTATCAAACCTAATAAGGCTCATTTTGTTGAAATAAAAAGCCGCACCTGGAGCCGCCAGGATGCGACAGAAAAAACACATCTCATGAAATTTCTGGCTGAATATCTGGGCTTGGAAACTGATCAAATCATTAATGAAGACTATTTTCAATTTTTAGATAGGACATAGGAGAAAAAATGACAGAAAAGATTAAAGTATTATTTGCTTCAGCCGAAGTCGCCCCATTCGCCAAGGTTGGCGGATTAGGTGATGTATCAGGCGCTCTGCCAATCGCATTGAATGGACTTGAAGGAGAGTATTTCGATTTGCGTGTCTTTATGCCCTTTCATGCCAAGGTAAAAGACTATAATCCACCGCATCGTTTGATCGGATCGTTTAATTACAAATTGATGAACGATACTAATCTCCAATGCGAACTTTATCTATCGCAAATAGGCAATACAAAAGTTTATTTGCTCGATAATGAATACATCAACCACAATTCTCCAATTTATCATGGCGACTGGCGTTTGGATGGTTTGAAATATGTCAGTTTCTCTTTACTGGTTCTTGAAGCCGCGAAGTTTCTTGACTGGAAGCCAGATATTTTGCACGCAAATGACTGGCATACCGCTCTGGCAATAAACGCGCTGGAACAACATTACAAGGATGATCCATTCTATAAGGATACGAAAACTGTTTTATCAATCCACAACTTGCCTTTTAATGGATGGGGTTCTCAGGAAGCGATGAGTATGCTTGGATTTTCCCCAACAACAGATCCGGACTTGCCTGATTGGGCTAAATTCACACCACTTCCAATGGGTATTTCTGCCACAGATTTGGTTATTACTGTTTCTCCAGGCTATGCCAAAGAAATCACCACACCACATTTCGGCTGTGGCATAGAAAACTACTTGAAAAAACATGAATACAAACTGATGGGTATTCTGAATGGTATTGACATTGAAAGTTTTAATCCTGAGACGGATGAAACCCTGCCTTATCAATTCAGTACCGATAGATTGTTCGATCGTGTCCGAAATAAACTGGAGCTTCAGTCTCAGCTTGGTTTGGAAACAGGTCACCAATATCCCCTCATAACCATGGTATCACGCCTAACTCAACAAAAAGGACTTGATTTGTTGTTAGACGGGCTTGAAAAATTAGTTGATCAACCATGGCAGTTCGTATTATTAGGAACTGGTGAAGCTGAGATTGAAAACAGAGTTAGCCATTTTGCTGAACGTTATCCGAATAAGTTTATGCCGATCCTAAAATACGACGAGAAATTTGCCAGAATGCTATACGCAAGTGGCGATATATTTACAATGCCTTCTTTATACGAACCATGTGGACTTTCTCAAATGATTGCGATGAGATATGGAAATATTCCGGTTGCCAGCGCTACTGGTGGCTTGAACGATTCGATTATCGATTATCAGCGAAATCCTGAAAAGGCGACTGGTTTCTTATTCACCGATATCTCCGGAGAAGGTTTCGCATCCACTTTATCTACAGCATTGAAATTGTTCAAAGACAAAGTCATTTGGACTCAAATTCAACGCAACGCTATGGAACAAAACTTTAGCTGGCATCACTCTGCTATGACTTATGCTAACGCATATAAAACTTTATTAAACAGGTAAAAAATGATCAAAGAACGCTCCTCAGGGGTATTACTCCACCCCACAAGCTTGCCAGGGCCTTATGGAATTGGTGATTTAGGCCCAGAAGCATACCGCTGGATTGACTTTTTGCATTCTACAGGAACCCGCTATTGGCAATTTTTGCCTCTTGGACCAACTGGTTATGGCGACTCACCCTATCAATGTTTCTCCGCTTTTGCTGGAAATCCATATCTTATTAGCCCTGATGGTCTGATAGAAATGGGATTAATAGATAAAGCGGATCTCTCCGATATTTCGGTTTTTCCTAAAGAGAAAGTTGACTTTGGACCTGTCATTGAATGGAAAACATTCCTTCTTCACAAAGTAAGTCAACGGATACTGGAAAAAGGATTCCCTAAAAATCTGAACGAAGCCTTTGAAAGCTTTCTCTTTGACCATAAACATTGGATTGAAGAATATGCCCTTTTTATGGCAATTAAGCAAAGTGTAGGTGGAGTTTCATGGGCGGATTGGCCAAAAGATTTAAAATTCCGAGTACCAGAGGCGCTTGAAAAAGCAAAAACGCAGCTCTCAGAAAAAATCTTTCGTCATAAATTTGACCAATTTCTATTCTTCAGTCAATGGATGAAATTGCGTGAATATGCACAATCCAAGGGTGTGCTTCTCATTGGTGATATGCCATTTGTTATTGCTTTTGATAGCGCGGATGCCTGGTCAAGACCCGATTTGTTCCTCTTGGACGAAAATTTGCAACCTACCCTTGTCGCGGGTGTACCACCAGACGCTTTTGGGCCCAAAGGTCAACTCTGGGGAAACCCACTCTATAATTGGCCGGCTCATGAAGCTGAACATTATGACTGGTGGCTTAAACGTATGGAAGCGACACTTGAATTGGTTGATTTAGTGCGCATTGACCATTTCAGAGGTTTTGCTGCAGCCTGGCATATTCCCTTTGGAAACGATGATGCGATTATCGGCGAGTGGGTTCCTTCACCAGGAGTAGCTCTCTTTGAGACTTTCCAATCACGTTATCCCAAATTGCCCATCATCGCTGAGGATCTTGGTTATATCACTCCTGATGTCGTCGCTTTACGTGAAGATTTCGAATTACCCGGTATGCGCATCTTACAGTTTGCTTTCGATGGCGACCCGGCGAATGAATTCCTGCCCCATCACTATACAGTCAATAGTGTATGTTACACGGGTACTCATGACAATGAGACAGCCAAGGGCTGGTATATGCAAGCAGATCAACAGAATAAGCACTTTATGCACAAATACCTCGACAACAATGATGAAGACGTTGCCTGGGTAATGATGAGGGCAGCATTTCGATCTGTCGCTCAGCTATGTATCGTGCCAATGCAAGATGTATTAAGCCTTGATTCGCGAGCACGTATGAACAATCCTGGCATTGCTGCTGGTAATTGGGGATGGCGAATGAAAGCTGACGCGATAGATGAAATGCTTGTCAGAAAATTCAGGGATCTGAATTTTACTTACAGTCGCTTGTGCGAAACTGATTCCGCATCCTAAAAAACTAATTTAAACCGAATCTAACTGACAACAGTAAACTTGGAATAAGTAAAAAAACTATTCTGAGTTTACTGTTTCCATTGCTGCGCCGATAATACCGGCGTCGTTACCCAATTGAGCCATTATGATCTTTTCTTCAGGGAAATTGAGGTATTTTTGGAATTTTTCAAGGTTCTTGCTAATCGCGCCACCAAGAATAATCAAATCTGGACTAAACGAAAAGTCGTAAAATTCTAAAACTGTGTTAAGACGTTGCGCCCATTGTTTCCAGCTTAGTTTTTCAAGGCGTTTTACCGCTGCTGACCCATGGTGTTCAGCGATTTGACCATTTCGCAATAAAAGGTGACCTAATTCGGTATCTTTCCAGATTTTTCCATCAAGGATAAAAGCGGACCCAATGCCTGTACCGAGGGTTAAAAAGAGGGTTCGATGCGTACGCTTGATGACAGGATTGCCAAAATTTATCTCTGCAATAGCTGCTGCATCCGCATCATTGAGCAAACATGTTGTTGAACCTGTTCCATGTTTGAAGAACTCGGCGAGGTCCTTGCCTGCCCAATCAGGATGCAGATTAGGCGCTTTTTGAAGAATGTTATCTCTTAGTCTTCCAGGAAAACCAACACCAATTGGCCCGCTATAAGATAACTTCTTCATTATATTGAGAAGATTTTGGATAGCCTTCTCAGGATGGGTTTCGATTGAATTCTTAACCCTGACATTCTCCGATGCCAATTCACCCGTTTTGAGGTCCACCAATGCCGCTTTTATCGCGGAACCACCAATATCAACACCTAATCGAATCATATTTCACCTATTCACACCCTTTATTGAGGTGTTCTTCATATGTTATTGAAAAATTATGAGTGCCTGATCCATCACAGGCAGCTCTAAAAAATATATACTCTGAATCTTCAGGTTGTGCAACAGCGCGTATTGCTTCTATTCCAGAATTACAAATGGGTCCAGGGGGTAAACCATAATTATTGTAGGTATTATATGGCGAAGCGATCGAAAGGTCATCCCAGGTTAGTTGTGTTTTCCACCAGGTTTCTTGTGGCGGATACCAACCAACAGCGTACTGAACAGTCACATCGGTTTCCAATTTCATGCCGAGTTTTAGGCGATTGTAAAATACGGAAGCCATTAGCGGCATCTCTTCTATGGCTAAAGTTTCTCTTTGTATGATAGAAGCCATCGTCAAACCTTCATGTAAATTCAAACCATTGTTTTCTAACATGGTTTTTAGTTCGCTTTTAATGACTTTAGCTTCAAATTCGCCAAGCAAAATAGCCAAGGTCTCTTCCAGCGTGATATCAGGCTTGAATGAATATAAACCTGCTAACAGATAGCCTTGCAAACCATCTGAATGAATAAACGGGAATTGTTCTTTTAGGTTTTGAGAGGGATGTTTAGATAAGGCGAGAAAGTCACTTCCATTAAAGCTAAAACCCAATAAATCAATAGATGTAGCAATTTCTTCAAGTCGCCAACCAGCATAGATTCTGAGCTCAATATCGCGATATCTTGGATTCCCAACTATCTTTGTCATTTCAATTGAAGAAATACCACTCGGTATAGTGTACGAGCCAGGTTGAATTGACCTGTCTCTGCCAAGATATGTCATGAGTTGACAAGTTGTCTTTCTATCCTTTACAAAACCTTCATCAAATAATCTTTGGCAAAGATTTTGTGCACTTTCATCTTGCTCAACAACAAACTTTCGATCAAGTCCATCAATAAAAACAACTGGCTGTTGAAGCTCGGCAACATTTCTATTAAGAGAATGAGCATATCTTATCTTTGAAAACAACGACATATGCTCATTCGCATGCCCAAAATGTCTTTCAGCAGTCTTTAATGTCCATACAATCCATCCAAAAAGGATAAGCAAAATTAGGGCTATCAGAATTGTCATGCGCAACATCAGACGATGGCTTTTATGATTATTCCGTGGCATTAATATCCCTTTGTATGGCTTGATGGTCTAAATAATCCTGGAGAATGAGAGCAGCAACTCTGTCATCTGAAGGCTTTCTTCGTTGTTTTGATGTTTCGCCTTTACTGATTGAAAGGGCTTCAAATGCCAACGTACTTCCACTTTCATCCCATAGATGAATTGGGATAGGAGCAATGGTTTTGAGCACATCAACAAATCGGAGCACTCTTCTGGCACCTGCACCTATCCCTCCATCTGAATCGTATGGAACCCCCACCAATATGTCACTGCAATTTTCACTTAACGCAATCTCAAGAACCCGCGTCGCATCCTCTTCCCTTGAAATGTGCTTGATGATGCTATGTGGTCGGGCAATAAAGGCGGTTTCATTACTAACCGCGATGCCAATTCGTTGTTCACCATGATCCACACAAAGATACTTGCGGTAATACTCTTGAGAGTCTTTCATCACAACTTTAATCTTCGTGCGCTCTTAGTTCTATTAGGTAAGCGTCTTTTCCTCGTTCCCGCAATACACCAAAGTCACCCAAAGCTTGAGCTAATTGCATGGTTCCGAAACTCATGTTTTCACCTGGAATCTCAATGTCTTCAATAATTTCGTGTGTGAAAACGAGATATAATCCACCCTCAGGACCACCTTTGTGTAACTGCCCAGTAGAGTGCAAAAACCGCGGTCCAAAACCGAGAGCTGTCGCCACGTTGAAGCGATTGAGCAACTTGGATCTAAAATCCTGCAATTCATCAACTTCTTTTGGAAGCCTTGGCAGAAAAGCATTTATAGCGATGTAACCGTTTACTTTAACCTTATCGGCAATTTTCTCAAGCACATCGTTAAGCGAAGCACAATCCTCAATCCCAGCCAGTTCTTTTCCATATATTCTCAGCTGCTTGTTTGTGTAAATTGGCTTTCCCATATCAAGGCTACCTTCTTGCTTATATTTTTCAATAACTGAATTGGTCACCAATTTTGTGCTTTGAACATCTGGTTGATTAAATGCATTTATTCCAATTACCGCGGATGCAATTGCTGTTGCATATTCCCATCGATAAAACTCACGTGCTAAATCGTAGGGATCGTGTAATTTGAAGACTAATACTGGGTACCCTTTTTCGCGAAGGCTCTCGACATAGGGTTTTCGGCTTTTATCAACTTCAAAGTAAACAAAGAGACGGTCTTTTGGATAATTAAGGGATTGTAGTTCAGGTTCACCCTCAATTGGCAGGATACCTTTTCCATCTTTCCCAGTGCTTTCAGCAATTAATTGTTCAAGCCAGGGAACAAGATTTGCTGCAAAGTCTTCAGCAATAAAAGTTAATTTATTTCTTCCGGAATTGGCCGCGCTGCCCAAAATCAAGCCTAATATCAGGTTTGAGTTTGAAGCCAAGGCTGACTTCGGCTGACTGGTTTTATCAGAAAAGTCGGCTTTGTTTAGGAAAAGGCTTAAGTCAATTCCGATCAACGCTGCCGGAACAAGTCCAAATGGAGTGAATGCTGAAAAACGCCCGCCCACATTTGCAGGTGCGTAGAAGATGGTCCGAAAACCATCGCGTTGGGCTATTTCAGCTAAAGATGAGCCTGGATCAGTAATGGCGACAAATCTGCTGCCAAAACTAACTGGATAAAGGTTTGCCAATTCTTTACGGAAATACTTGAAAGCAGCCATTGTTTCTGCTGTGCCACCGCTTTTGCTGGAAACGATGAAAAGGGTTTTTTCTATATTAACTGCGTCACATTGAGCTTTTATTTCAACAGGGTTTGTTGTGTCAATGATACGTAATTTCAAGCCTTGACCTTGAGGAATTAAAGCTTGAAAAGACTGTGCCATAACTTCTGGTGAGAGAGATGAACCACCCATACCCAAAACAAAAACATCCGTAAAGCCTTCGTCCAAAACTTCCTTGAGGAACGCCTGATACTCGCTGATATGTGAAATTTGTGAACCAGGAAGACCTAACCATCCCAAACGGTTTCTGATTTCATCGAATTCAGATTCCACATTTGTCCATAAGCTTGGATCATTGTCAAACAGCCTTTGGAGATAGTTTTGTTCCGTAGCAGTCTTCATTGCAAGCTGAAGATTTTCACCTATACTTCCTATTTCATTCGCATATTGACTTCTTTTGCTTTCAATTGTGGCAAGCAAACTTTGATGTGCTTTTTGGAAGGACAAGACTCCGTCATCTTCAAGTTGATTGGTAACTTTATTGAGGTCTATACCTGCATCATCTAATATACGCTTCATGGATTCTTCAATAGCATAATCAATTTTGATGTCAGGACATCCATGGTCTAAAAAGGCATGCAAAGTCTTTGTTGGAATCGTATTGACGGTGTTTGATCCGATAAGTTCATCGACATACAGACAATCAGAGTATTGTGGATTTTTAGTACCTGTCGATGCCCAAAGGGGTCTTTGAATTTGGGCACCTTTTTGTGCCAATTTTTCAAATCTCTCACAGTTAAAGAACTTTTTGAATTCCTGATATGCCATTCGGGCATTGTCGACAGCAATCTTTCCTTGCAGTGATTCGAGTTCAACAAGTCCAGTATCGATTTTTTCTTTAATTAATTTATCAACCGCGGTATCAATGCGCGAGACAAAGAAGCTGGCAACACTATGAATTCGATCGATTGACAAATCTTGTTGCACACGGTCTTCAAGCCCAGATAGATAGGCATTCATCACATCCAGGTATTGGTCAATCGAGAAAATGAGAGTAGCGTTAACATTAATACCCTCTGCGATTAACGCGCGTATGACAGGTATACCAGCCTTGGTTGCAGGTACTTTAATCATCAGGTTTTTCCGGTTGATTCGCGCCCAAAGCATCTTTCCTTCACTGATTGATTTTTCAGTGTCGTTGGCAAGCATTGGATCAATTTCAACACTCACGTAACCATCGACATAATTTGTTTCTTCGTAGACCTGTCTAAAAAGATCAGCGGTCATTTGAATGTCTTGCTTAACGAGTTCAAAGTAAATTTGCTCTTTATCTAATCCCGCCCAGGCCATTGCCTGCAGACTAAGATCATAAGCCTGCCCTTGCCCAATCGATTTCTCGAAAATACTTGGGTTAGAAGTCACACCATAGATTTTGCCTTGTTCAATCAATGAACGCATGGCACCGATTTCCAAATCTGCACGATCAATATTGTCGTACCAAATGGATTGTCCTAATAATTTGGTCTGGATAGCTTTGTTCATCTTCTTAATTCCTTTTATTGCGTTGCATCATATCTTCAATCATTTTAAGAACGTTTTCAGTAGTAAAACCTAACTTTTCGAAAACGGTATTACCTGGTGCACTATGCCCAAAATGATTAACTCCCAGGCTGGAACCATTGGTTCCAACCCAACGTTCCCAACCAAGTATTTGACCTGCTTCAATTGAAAATCGGTTTATAACCTCAGGAGGTAGAACCTTATCTCGGTAGGATTGATCCTGTTGTTCAAAAAGTGACCAACATGGCATCGAAACAATGCGCGTGTTGATATTTTTCTCTTCGAGAGCTGGAAGACATTTTATGGCTAACGAAACTTCAGAGCCAGTTGCCAATATAAGTAAATCTGGCGTTCCTTCTTTGCTCTGATAAAGAATATAGGCTCCTTTTTCTAAACCATCTGCCTTGGCGAAGCGTGTTCTATCAATAGTGGGTAAATTTTGGCGGGATAAAATCAAAGCAGTAGGTCCTGTAGTGTTGAGTAAGGCTTGTTTCCAAGCTTCAGCTGTTTCGTTTGCGTCTGCAGGCCTGATAACATTTAAGTTAGGCATTAATCGGAGACTCATAATGGTCTCGACAGGTTGGTGTGTTGGACCATCTTCCCCAACGCCAACAGAGTCGTGGGTTAGGACAAAAACAGACGCCATATTCGAAAGTGCCGCGACACGCAAAGAGCCACGCAGATAATCTGAGAAAACGAGAAAGGTCGCGACATAAGGTCTGATACCGCCGTGAACAAACAGACCATTGCCAATGGCAGCCATCGCGATTTCACGCACTCCAAAATGGATATTGCGTCCTTCTGGATATTCAGGTCCGAAGGCTTGGAAGGCATCCATCCATGTGTTATTGCTGGGAGCAAGATCGGCTGAGCCACCCATTAATTCTGGTACTGACTGACCTAAGGCCTGTAGGACATGCCAGGAAGCAATCCGGGTAGATAGACCTTTATCGCTGGTTTCGAATTCTGGTAGGCTTGCATCCCAGTTTTGAGGAAGTTCGCCTTTAAATCGTCTTTCTAATTCTGATGCCAATTCTGGACATTTTGACTGATATTGAGCAAATTTTTTATTCCATTTTTCCTGCTCAAGCTTTCCGTCATCGATTTTGCTTCTAAAATGAGATAGAACATCATCAGATGTGTAGAAAAGCGGATCTGTAGGATAGTTGGCATTCAATTTGGCTTGATTTAACTCTTCCCAGCCGGCTGGCGATCCATGAATGCCAGAAGTTCCTGCTCGGGTTGGTAAACCGTAACCAATGACAGTTTTACAGATAATCAGAGACGGACGAGGATCATTTTTGGCAAGTTCAATCGCGTTATGAATAGCTTCAATGTCATTTCCATCATTAACTGTTTGTACGTGCCAATTGTAAGCTTCAAAGCGTTTTGCAACATCTTCAGTAAAAGTGATGTCTGTGCTACCTTCAATGGTGATATTGTTTGAGTCATAGAGATAAATAAGTTTGCCCAATCGCAAATTACCGGCGAGAGAAGCTGCTTCTGAGCTAATGCCTTCCATCAAATCGCCATCTGTTACGATGCCGTAAGTGTAATGGTTGATAATATCAAAATCAGGTTGATTAAATTCTGCTGCCAGGTGCGCTTCTGCGATAGCCATACCTACCCCAGTCGCGAAACCCTGTCCAAGCGGTCCAGTTGTCGTATCAACACCGGGTGTTAATCCCCATTCAGGGTGACCAGGTGTGATTGAACCCCATTGTCTGAATTGTTTGAGATCATCAACGCTGATATCATATCCAGTGAGATATAAAATGCTATACAAGAGCATTGATGCATGTCCACCAGAGAGAACAAATCGGTCTCTATCAGGCCAAGTAGGGTTTTTTGGGTTGTGCTTCATTTGTCGCACGTATAAGGTATAAGCCAAAGCGGCTGCACCCATTGGCATTCCGGTATGTCCAGAGTTCGCGACTTGGACTCCGTCTGCGGATATAAATCGAATGGCATTTAAAGCTTGATCGAGATCAATCTTCTGCATAGTTATCTCCTTTATAATTTAATCACTAATGATAAAATTTTACCACGGTGGATCATTAAAGCATGCTTGGAGACATTAAAATGGACTTAAAAGGAAAAAATGCTCTTGTTACTGGTGGTGCTATACGTATTGGCAGAGCTATTTCAAAAGAATTATCAAAACATGGCGTTAATGTTGCAATAAATTACAACAGGTCTGGCGATCAAGCTGAACAATTACAGCAAGAAATCAGTCAAAATGGCGTAAAAGTTGCGTTATTTAAAGCCGATATCAGCGACATTCATGGTCTACCAGAATTTTTTGAGCAAGTAAAACAGTCCTTTGGGAAAATTGATATTTTAATAAATAATGCTGGCATTTATCCCCGTGACACTATAAAAACCCTAAAAATAGACACTTTAGAGCCTCTCTTTGCGATCAACCTCTTCGCGCCATTGGTTTTGATGCGCGAGTTTGCCAAACAAATTCCAGACGATGGTCAGGGAAAAATCGTTAATATCATTGACGCGAAGATTTTCAAAAATGACCCTGAAACATTTATGTATCGATTATCCAAAATTGGTTTATGGGAAGCAACGAAACTCGCTGCTATAGAATTAGCTCCGCGTATCACTGTAAACGCAGTTAGCCCTGGCTTAATGATGCCATTAGCTGGTTATGAACATCTGGATATGCAAGTAGTCGCAGAGCGACGCGTGCCATTGAAAATCATGGGTAGCGCTGAAATTGTTGCTCAGAATGTCATTCATATTCTCGAACAAGATTTTATGACAGGGAATAACATCATCCTTGATGGCGGCGAATATATCTAAAGGAGAGCTATGGACACAATAATCATAACCGATCTGGAAGCTGTTGGGCATATTGGCGTTAAAGAAGATGAACGTGCTATTCCCCAGGTCTTGCTAATCAATTTTCGCGCAAAAGCTAATTTTTCAAAAGCTATAAAAACAGACAATGTAAACGATACCAATAACTACGCGTCAATTGCAAAACGAATCAAATCCATTGTTCAAGAAACGAACTTCCACCTTCTTGAAGCCCTTGGCGATCATATCATGCGTGTTTTATTTGAAGAATTTGATTTAGATGAAATAACCCTTCGCATCGAAAAACCGCATCGTGTTGCAAATACACTGCTGGTTGGAATCGAAATGACCAGAAAGTCTAAAGACTATCTATAAATCCAATATCACTCTGGATATCATTTTTATTATGAAATTCGGTTCAGAAACTCAAGACGTGTTTCCAGGTGCGTTCTGAATCCACCCAACATTGCAGATGTTGTCATGGTAGCTTCTTCTTTACGAACCCCACGCATCATCATACACAGGTGTTGCCCTTCAATCACAACGGCTACACCAAGCGGTTTAATCGTATCGTGAATAAAGTTTGCAATTTGTTGAGTCATGCGTTCTTGCACCTGTAATCTATGCGCAAACATATCAACTATACGGGGTATCTTTGAAAGTCCAAGCACTTTTCCTTTCGGCAGATAGGCTACATGTGCTTTTCCAAAGAATGGAAGAATATGGTGTTCGCACATGCTGTAAAAATTAATGTCTTTCACCAATACCATCTGATCATAATCGACATTAAAAAGCGCATCATTTATTAAGGTCTCTGGATCAACACGATATCCGCTAAAGATTTCTTCGTATGCTCTTGCCACCCTATCAGGAGTTTTAACTAAGCCCTCTCTGTTAATATCTTCACCAATTGCCTGAATGATCATTTCAGTTGCATTACGAATTTGCACTTGTTGTATTTTATTTTCTTGGAAATACATTATCGACCAGACCTCATTTTAAGAAAACGATAGAGCAGCCCAAAGGATGAGCTGCTCTATAGGATGCATTTATTTATCCAATGATGGGATCAATCAAACCGTATGTACCATCACGACGGCGATAGAGCACATTAATTTTGTTTGTTGTTGCGTTGTAAAAAACGAAAAAGTCTTCGTGTCCAAGCAGCATCAATTGCTCCATAGCTTCAAGTTCGTCCATTGGGGTAAGAATAAAGCTTTTACGGCGAACGATAACAGGCTCTGGTACTTCTTCAACTTCAAGAGATGATTCTTCTACATCCATTGATGCCTTTGATGTGCCATCATCACGACGTCGCCAATGCTTGCCTTTAAACCGTTCGATTTGTCGAGTCATTTTGTCAACAGTGGCATCAATTGCAGCGAAAATATTATCTGCGCGTTCTTCCGCTCGTAATATAAAGCCACGTCCGCGAATTGTGACTTGCGCAATATAACGTTCATTGGCGTTGCGAGCAGTTTTAGCATGTGCTAAATCGACACGACATTCATCAATTTCGCTAAGAAATTTATCAAGCTTAGATATTTTTTTGTTGGCATAATCATGGATACGATCGGTGAGTTCTAATTCTTTGGTGTAAATATCAATTTTAAGTGCCATTGGAACCTCCGTTATTTTTTCTCATTATACAACAATCTTGTTGCTTTATTCAAAAAACTTTACATTTCTATTTGATTTCGCTAATGTTAAAGCGTAAACATGTTTCGCGCCAGCTAATTTTAGTTCTGACGCGGCAGACTCTAATGTTGCGCCAGTTGTGAAAACGTCATCCACGAGAAGAATGCTTTTCCCTTTGACAATTTTGGGGTTTGCTCTAAAAGCATTCTGGACATTTTCTAATCGCGCTTGAAAATCCAATCCAACTTGCGAACTGGTTTCTCTTATACGCATTAAAGAACCCGGTCGATAAAGTTTTCCTAAACGCGCTGCCAATGGCTTTGCCAAACGACTGGCTTGGTTATATCCTCTTTCTTCAAGTTTTTGCAGACTAAGAGGCACAGGCACAACCAAATCGAAATCCCAATTAGAGGTCTGAACAACATTTTCAAGGTACTGGGTAAGAACTCTCGCGATACCAATGTCATTTTTGTACTTTAAATTTAGAATAGCATCACGTAAAACACCCGTGTAAGAGCCATATCCCCGGTAAGCTTCGTAAGAATGTGCACGATTTCGACAATCGCCACAAATATCCGAACCATGTACAGCTTGTCCACAAAATTGACAATGCTTTCCAACTAAACGAACAATTTTGCTCTCACAATCCTTACAAAGTATTTCACCCTCAATACCACAACCCGGACAACTCGGTGGCAGAACCCAATCAACAACACCAAAAAGAATATCGTGAATTTTAGTATTCAATCTTTGGCGTTGAAGTTCATCCATGCTCATTTTTGCATTACACTATCATAAAAAAGTTTGATGGCTGGCCAGAATAACGAAAACACGGTGTACAAAACAAGGGCAAGCAATAAAATTAAGAGGACATATTCTAAAGGTCCCCAAGGGTTGTTAGATCCCTTACGCATAGAATCTCCAATGTTTTTTCATCATAAATCAATTATAATAAAACTCGGCTATAAAAAGAAATGACAAAAACAGTAGATAATCTTTAGTGTAGCCTGATGAATATAGATTATCATATAAACAAAGTGATTAAATCATCATGAAGAAGGAGAACTATGAATGATATCTTAGACAAAATCAATGAGTATAAAGGTGGGTTGGAAAAACTCATCGCTAAGATTCCTGGCTTTAAAGGTTACATCGCGCTAAATGACCGTCGTAAATCTGACAAATTGTTGCGCGAGATGATCGTCAGAGAATACGAAGTTCAGTATCAGCGACTTTCGAGTGTACAACGGGCTTTGATTTCTGCTGGAGAATTAGGTGCGGTTGGTGAACTCGAAAATGCTGCTATTAAACTTCGCCAATTCATTGATCGTGTTCGGACTGCTTCTTATGGTTATGCAGGACTCTTTGACGCAATCAGAATCCGTGAAACAGAACTTGAAACAGTTTACCGCTTTGATGCAATGTTGCTTGATAAAAACACCGAAATTGCCCGTGCTATTGATAATGTGGAAGCTTCTATTGGCACTGATGGTCAGGCAGCGGCAATTAGAAATCTTATCACCCATGCCCAGGAAGCTATTGTTGCTTTCAACAAGCGCTCCGATATCATGAAGGGCATCGCAATCCAGTAAGGTCCAGGAGGAAATAATGGCAAGAATATTTGATGTTGTTGAATATCCCCGAGAAATGGTGGACGAAATCGTCCATCGCTTCCCTGAAACAGGTGTTGCCGATTTACGTATAGGCTCACAAGTAATTGTTCGCGAATCACAAGCAGCTGTTTTCTTTCGAGACGGTCATGCTTTAGACGTTCTCGGCCCAGGACGCCATACGATAACTACCGCAAACATTCCCATATTGACTGGCCTGGTAGGCAATCTTTTCGGTGATCGTACACCTTTTACCGCCGAAATTTACTATGTTTCGATGCGTGAATTTGCTGATCGAAAATGGGGTACTCCCCAACCTATCATTGTTCGCAATACCGGAGTTGGATTAGGTGTCGCACTTCTGCAAGGTTTTGGCAGTTACAGCTTCCAGGTATCGGATCCTCAACAATTTGTAACTCAGATTGTTGGTCAATTGCATACTTACCGCACACAAGACATTGAAAACCGTCTTAGAACAATGCTCCTGTCTAAATTGCAGGATGTATTAGGCGAAACAACCGCGAAGAAGAACGTACTTGACCTTATTGGCTTGACAGATGAACTTAGTGCAGCTGTAAGAGCAAAAGCTCAGGATGACTTCCTTGCACTTGGTTTAATGCTTAAATCCTTCTATATTGGCAACCTGAAACCATCCGATAAATCTGCTGCTGAACTGCGTGATATGGGCATGCTTGATATGCAAACCTATATGCAGCTCCAGGCTGCTGATGCCATGCGCGACGCTGCTCAAAATCCATCTGGTGGTGCTGGCTTGACCGCTGGTATTGGCGCTGGTATGGGCGTTGGACAAGTACTTTCTGGTGCGTTAGCTGGGTTCCAGGCTCAAAGTCCCCAAGGAACACCTGGAGCATCACAAACGCGAGCGTCTCTACCGGATTTAATGACACCTGAAAATGTCGCAGAATACCTCAATGTGACGGTAGAAGATGTCATGTCCTCAATCAATTCAGGTGATCTAAAAGCGCGCAAGATCGGTAGCGCGTATCGCATTACCAAAAGCGCTTTAGAAGAATTCCTGCATGGTTCTTAGTTAATAGTGTTTAAATAGAGGCCTGAACAATTTCAGGCCTCTATCCTCTGTCAATTCGTAATTATCTCTTATTAATTAGGTCTAACATAAGACTTCATCATGAAATTACACGAATTCCAAACAAAAGCCATTTTTCGTCGTGAAGGTTTTCCCTTACCTGAAAGCATTTTGAGTTCGAGTCCGACACAAGCGATACAGGCTGCCTCAGAAATTGGATATCCGGTCATATTAAAAGCTCAGTCTTTGGTAAGTGGACGTGGAAAAGCGGGCGGCATTAGGCTTAGTCGAAACGATGAAGAAACAGAAAAAGCAGCCAGCGATATTTTAAACATTAAACTGAAGAATATTTCTATCCAACATGTATTGGTTGAAAAAGCAATCAATATCGAAGAAGAACTTTTTATTGGCGTACACTATGAAGCTGGTTCAGGTTCACCAACTTTTGTGCTGTCTACCGAAGGGGGTATTAGCCTGGAAGATAAAAAAACATTATCTCCCTCATTTAGTTTCATTCACACAATAGACCCCTTAATAGGAATTCATGCCTACATTGTACGTCAGGGATGTGCCAAATTGCGCATTGATCCTAATAAATGGAAGGTAATTGAACAAACATCAATTAAGCTGTGGTCTGTTTTCGAGAAGTTTGATGCTACTCTGGCTGAAATAAACTCAATGGTATTTGATAAAAATGGTCATGCAACTGTGCTCGATGGTAAATTAATGATTGATAATAACGCCCTTTTTAGGCAACGTGAATTTGCTGGTTTTCTTGATCCTGCTATCACAAGTTTTGCTCAGGCCGAAGCACGAAAATTTGATCATAAACTGGTTCGTATGGAAGGGAATGTCGCAGTCCTATCGAATGATCAGGGTTTGGCAAGCGCGACCATTGACGAGATGTCACGATTTGGTTTAAAACCTGCTTCCGTTTTGCTTTTAGATAATAATGCCACATCTTCCAGCGTTTCAGCAGCATGTCGTTTACTTGAAAATGATTCCAGTGTTAAAGCAGTTCTGGTAAATATATACTGCAATCATTCCATGTGTTCAGATATAGCCCGAGGAATTATAAACGGGCATGAAGAATCAACTTTTGAAACACCTTACTTTATACGTCTTGAAGGTTCGGATTATGATTGTGCGAGTGCGTTACTTGTCGAACAAGCAAATATTACGCCAACCAAAGACCTCCTTCAAGTTGTACAATCTGTTTCATTGTTTATTAATCAATGAGGAAATGAATGTCTATTCTTGTTGATCAAAATTCACGAATTATTATCCAAGGCATCAATGGGCGTGCAGGTTCCTTTTTTGCAAAACGCATGCAAGCCTATGGTAACAATATTGTAGGTGGTGTAGCACCAGCACACGGTGGCGATTGGACTTTAGAAGGTAAGGTCCCCCTATTTGATACCGTTCAGGAATGTATTCAAAGCACAGATGCTGACACGACTGTCATCTTTGTACCAGCTCATTCTGCGGCTGATGCTTGTTTTGAAGCGATTGATGCTGGGATAAGCAATATCATCTGCATTTCGTCTAAAGTGCCCATGAAGGATATTTCCATCATCAAAAGTAGCATTAAAGATCGGGATGCCATTCTTATTGGTCCAAGTGCAACGGGAGTTTTTTCACCAGGCAAAGCATTGGCAGGCATCTTTCCTGTTAATAAGGCAATTGAAGGGAATTTGGGCGTTATTTCGCGTGTTGGGGCATTATCCTACGATGTTTTGCAGTTGTTATATGAAAACAATATCGGCGTAAGTACAGCTGTTGGTTTAGGCGATAACTGCATGACAGGTGCGAGCTTTGTTGACATTCTTGATCTCTTTGAAATAGACGCACATACTGATCGGATATTAATCCTTGGACAGCCTGGCAATATTCAGGAAGAATTAGCCGCGTCTCACATTTTGGAATCAATTACGAAACCAGTTTACGCTTATATTGTTGGTAAGAGCATTGATCCTGAAAATATTATCGGTCATACAGATATGAGCATGTTTGACGCGCAACACCGAAGCTTAAACAAAATCCAATTCCTGGCTAATTCAGGCGTGCAAATTGCCAATAGAATTGAAGAATTACCTCTGCTTTTAAAGAATAAAGCTGGCTAAAGTTGCCAGCTCAATTTTATTTACTAATGTGGTTATTTCCCTATTGCTTCATCGATTGCTTTAACTGCGTCACCAACTGTTTGGATTGTACGTGCGGCTTCATCATCAATGTTGATGTCAAACTTTTCACAAAAACCATCGATTAAGAAAAATTGATCCATTGAATCGGCTTTTAAATCTTCAATGAAGCGGGTTTCCAATGTGATTCCATCGCCATCAATTTTTAATACATCCATAACGACTTCTTTGACGAGCTTAAAAGTGTTTTCCTGTGTCATTTAATTATTGCTCCTTATTTTCTGCCTTATCGAATATCTTGTTTTAAGATATTATAGATGATAACACGGAAATATGGAAAAAGTTAGCAAAATTAGCAATAGAAAAAATGAACACTTGACTATTTGTCTTGAAAATAATGTCGAATCAAGCATAAATGCGGGTTTCGAGAATATTTCGGTTATTCATCAGGCTTTACCCGAACTTGATTTTGACCAAATAGAAACTCGCACTACTTTTTTGGGTAAAACTTTAAACGCTCCACTTTTGATTTCATCAATGACAGGTGGAAGCAAAGAAGGTGCTCGATATAACACTATTTTTGCTCAAGTTGCTGAACAATTTCAAATTGCTATGGGTGTTGGTTCCCAACGCGCTGCAATAGAAAATCCAGATTTAGAAGATACATTCAAAGTTAGAAAAGTTGCGCCAAGCATATTGTTGTTCGCAAATATTGGTGCGGTACAACTCAACTATGGCTATGACATTCCTGAAGTTCAAAGAACGATCGACATGATCGAAGCGGATGCCATCTTTCTGCATCTCAACCCTCTTCAAGAGGCTTTGCAGCCTGAAGGAAATACGAATTTTTCAGGTTTGCTCCAAAAGATTGAACATATTTGTAAAAGGATTGAAACACCTGTTTTTGTTAAAGAGGTTGGCTGTGGGATTAACGCTCAAACTGCCAAATTGCTATTTGATTCTGGCGTGAGGGGAATTGATTGCGCGGGATTAGGTGGCACATCATGGGCACTGGTTGAGGCAGAACGTCATTCAGATCAAAGGATGGCAACATTAGCGCGTGAATTTAGCAATTGGGGTATTCCGACTGTTTCGTGCCTCCTTGACTATCGCAAACATGATTTGACGAAAAATATTATTGCTTCAGGTGGTATCCGTTCTGGATTGGACATATTTAAATCCATCGCATTAGGTGCTCAACTTGCAGGGATGGCATTGCCGTTATTAAAAGCGGGCAGTCAGGGTTCAGAAACATTACAGATATTTATTGATAACATCATAAAAGAACTTAAAGTTACCATGTTTAATGCCCAAACAGCGACTATCGCAGATATTGATATCTCGAGAATTCAGATTGAGGATTGATTTATGATAGATGAGCTTAGAAATAGCTTTGAAAACAAATTCGAAGCCGAGTTAATGGCGCTATGTTCCCAGTTGGAACCAGGACTTATGGAAATGGTTCGTTACCATTTTGGCTGGCATGATGAACAGGCACAGCGCGGAAAACGTTTGAGACCTTTGATTTTGCTACTTGCGACATCAGCTTTGGGCTGCCCCATCGACCGCGGATTGAAGCCAGCAATTGCTTTGGAAACCTTCCATAATTTTACTTTAGTACATGACGATATTCAGGATAAAGGTGAACTCAGACAAGGACGTCTGGCAATGTGGAAACGTTATGGTATGGAACAAGCCATAAACACGGGAGACTTCATGGCGTATCTCGCTTTTAAAATTCTGAATCAACCCAACCCGGAAATATCGGCAGAGCTACATCTTAATCTAAGTCGTACTTTTGTTTCTGCTGGAATGGATGTCATGCGTGGCCAGCATTTGGATATGCTTTTTGAAAAAGAAACCCATATTGAACTTGAAGAATATCTTACAATGATTAAGTATAAAACGGCGCGATTGTTCTCTTTAGCTTTTGAAATAGCGGGATTACTTAATGGCGTTTCTGAAGAAAAAATTAATATACTACGCGCAATTGGCACGGAAATAGGAATAGCATTCCAAATTCAGGATGATTACCTTGGCATTTGGGGAGATTCTCATCTTACAGGTAAATCAACGAGTACTGATATTAAGACCAGAAAGAAAACATATCCGCTTATTCTTGGGCAATATACTATCCCTGAAATTCAAGAATGCTTTAATGACACCACCCATCTTGACGACTTATCTGTTCAAAAATTGACCACAGCTTTGTCTGACGCTAAAGTTGACCAGAAAACGAACAATCTTGCTTTGAGCTATAAGAAAAACGCACTATCACACTTTGAGACAACTTTCACAAAAGATTCCCAAGCCAAAAAAGGTCTTAGAGACATTTTGGATAAAATGATCAAGTAAAAAAGGATTATTTATATCTTTATAAGGGTCACTTGTTTAGTTTAGCTCATATAAATTCTGGGGTCTTGGAATCGTTCTTTAAAATACGCCAGGCAGCGACAACCAATCCGAAAGCGATCCAATAATACGGGAGGCCAAATGTATCCATACTGAAGCCCTCAAAAATAAAGGCGATGACGACCAATTTGCCAACAAGTCCAAAGGATTGATAAAAAGTAGAATGATTTTCTTTTTCAAGTTCTGCGGCTGCTTTCCATTGAAGATAGAGCCATGAGATAAATAGAGCTGTTCCGATAATTCCTGTTTCGCCCAATATTCTGGACCATATGTTCTTGGCATTAGGTATAAAGTTTTCATAATTCATAAAATGGACGACATCAGGCAATCGATAACCGAAAGAAGGCACAGTACTTGAGAAGAAATAACCGATTGCGCCTAAGCCAACACCTATCCATGGATGAAGTTGGAAGGTACGGAAACCTATTATCCAATAAACCAGACGTTCAGCAATTTTGATTAGATTAGCCCAGCCAAGAATGCCCATATGTCGCATTGCTTCAAAATTGAGAATATCCGCGGTTCGATATTTATCGAGTTTGGAGATAACGAAACCAGCAATAAGCGCGAGGCAGACACCACCAAGTAATACTGCTATCCACATCGTCATTTTTAATAACCAGTACTGCCATCGTTTGAGTTGTTTATTCCGTTTTGTTTCCAGATGTGTAATCGCTTTGTTTAATAAAGTGTTGGAAAATCTCATGGATAAATAAACAATCAGCACGCCAAAGGTAATCCATCCGATACGTGAAAAGCTTAAAAATAACATGACTATTCCAGCTAATAAGAACAAGTTTTCAACAGTAAACCTTTTGAAAAGCCTTGCTTTGAAAACACTATAGCCTTTTACACTGAAACCAAGCCATACAGGCAAATAAAGAATATTGAGTTGATGGGCTAACCAACTTGGTTCAAAAGCGAATCCACTGATACGCCTCGGGAAAATTTTACCTGACGATGATGTTTTATAGATGAGATTTCCAAGCCATGCGGGATAAAACTCAACTGGCGTCCTAATATAAACTGTTTGCAGGGCTGAAAAAACAATCATAAAGATAGCGCCAATATTCAGCCATTGGAGAGCTTTTGTTATTTTTTCTTCTGTGGTTAAAAAGTGCGCGCAAATATAATAGAAAGCAAACCCCATCAAGAGAGTAATGACGCTTTCAATGGCATTCTTTAGAAAATGCGTATCACGAAAACTCGGCATATTTCTAAAAAACGCAAAGAAAGTACTGATTAAAGCTGAAAGAAAAAATAGAATTAATGGTTTGAATTGAGCTGAAAAAAGCTGGTATTTAAATACTGTCGGTAATACAAGCAAAATTACAAGAATGATTGCAGGAATAACCGAAAGTGGCGCAACGGATGTACCACCAAAAACCTTCGAGAGAACCGGGAAACTACTAACTGGCAGAAGTAAAAACATCGCACCGAACATGATAGATGCGATAACAGAGCGGAATTGATTAAGTTTAGTCTTAATCATGTGATTTCCTGAGGATTATTGCCACTAAAGCGATAAGTAAGCCAATGACACTTCCTGCGAAGACCATTGACCCTCGATGATAGATCAAAGCTTTAGTTGGAATTTCTGCTGCTTGCCATTGAACAACATTAAGATATTCACTCAAACCAAGGCTTTTCTTACTGTTTTTAAGGATGATATCTTTTGCTTCTGAAAGCGCCCGGTCATATTCTTCCTTAGTCATGCTCTCACAGAAAGCATCTGGTTCAACATCTTCTGGCGGATTGCCACAGTTTTCCAAAAGAAAAAGGGTGTTTTTAGCGGTGGTTAATTCTAACGCGTAAGGATAGGCTTCCTGCAATTTGTTATAGAGAATCTCTGCCCAATCACTTGCGATTTGCGCGGCAATTTTAGGGTCAACATGTCTTATCTTGACCAAGGTGCTTAACATTCTTCTTTCTATTGAGGCAATTTCTTTCAATGTTTCCAAATCAAGATTTATACCTTTATCAGCTTCGCGTTCTATGAGTTCTTCAATAACCACAGAGTTGTAATACAGGTCGCCAATGTGATTAATTTGGGCATCCATCATGAATTCATCAACTGATCCTTCTTCGTTGAGCGCCATATTCGTCGTGACTAATGCGGAAGCTTCGTAGATTGGTTTCTTGAAAAAACTAAATCCAAATCCTAATAGAGCTCCGATAATCATCAAAATAACAATAACCAACCAGTCATTGCTGCCTTTTTTTAAAAGTGAGAGATTCATATCAGTTTTCTTATTGATGACCGTTTCAGTATAGTTTGATTTCATAGCTATATTATACATCCCTGTTAAATTTCATAGATTATTAGAGAACTTAATTGTGTGTGTCACAAAACACACTCAAATCACTGGCTGTTGACCAAATTAATTGATCTGATTGGATAAAGTACAGCAAATAGGCAATGATTCTTTCAGGATTTTCTGTTTCATCGCAACCCAGAACGATGACATCTTCACCAGCTGGTGGCACAACATCTATCAATATACTCTGTGGCAAAGTAATTTCATGATATTTAGGTGACATAACCGTTATTTTAAACAAATTTTCATCTGTTGATTCTTCACCAACAATATACTGTGGATAAATGCCGCGTCCAAATATGAGCCTTGATTGTTGGTCTTCGATAAATGCTTCTATTTCATCAATTTCTAAACCCGTTGTCTGTTCAATCTTTTCGACAGGAAGTCGCTTAAAAACCTGTAATTTATCCTCATTTGTATATTTCTGAGGGAAAACAAGATTGATAACGGGCAATGACAATCCAATGAGTAACGCTATTGATAGTGCCAACCAAGGTTTTGTCTTTGCCTTATCCTTTGTTAAAGTTTCACTTCTTTTTGTGGAAGGTAATAAACCCAAGATTTGAAAAAGGCTCCAAATACCAAAGAAGAAATAAACGCTATAAACCCAATCCGCGGCTACCAAATATCGGCTGCCAGAAGTTCTTACGAGAGCATTAGATAAATAATAGCTCGTTTGCAGCAAGAGAGGTATAAGCCCTGCCCAACTAAACTTTTTCCAGGCAAAAGTCAGACCAACAGACATCAAAATTAAATTCGTTGCAAATGCCAAAACGGCTTCAACAGGAAGATTTCCTTGCCACATATCGATTTCATCCCAGTATTCCTGGTCAACTATAAAATCAAGGTCTTCAGGGTAAACCTGAAATGGCAAACTGAATAATGCTTTAACATGATTATTCAAGAAATGTGCTACGACTACAGAAACTTTTGATTTATAAAGACGATTTGTTGGATCTTCATTTTTGTCAAATTCATTAATAAATGGCTTTCCTTCTGGGGTTGGAGTCAGTAATGGTGTAGCTGTTTCACTTGGCATGGGTTTTACCAAGTCTTTTTCTGATGCTTGTGTATCCTGATTTCCAACATCAAAGAAACGAGTATCAAGTGCTGCTTTGACTTTCCAAGTTAAGGGGTCTTTGCCATATACAGCTTGACAATACACCGTCCATGGCAAAATGACAAGAAATATTCCTAATAAGAAAAGACCTATTTGGGGGAGCTTTTGCCGTATTAGTTTCCAGCCAGTCAGGATTAAAAAGGGAATAACTGCAAATAAAACAACAATATGGTTTGATCTTACCAAAATTGCAACACCAAGCGTAAGACCTGTTAGAACTGGCCAAATTTTGTTTGATTCGTCTGCATTGAGCCAATTGAAAAGAAGATAAGCCAGTATCACTAATAACAATGCGCTTGGCAGTTCGGTCATCAACAAACGGGAATTTGACACAGATATTTTAATTGTTGAATAGATGGCATTGGATTCTTTTATAATAGCGAATGTTGCTAAAGCTAAACCAAGGCTGCGGCTAACAAACTTTTTTCCTAAAAGATAGAGAAAAACTGGTAGTAATGCCAAGACCATAATTTGAACATTGGTTACTGCTTGATAGGATTGACCAAAAACAAAATGGATTAAGCCTAAAAATAGTGAATAGAAAGGTTTTTCAGTGAAGTAAGGTGTTTCAAGTCGTCCACCTATAATCAGTGATTGTCCACCAAGATCCATTGTTCTGGCATCGCTATAAGGCCAGATTTCACCGGTTATAGCTGAAGGTTTCGTGAAAAAGTAGCTATTACCATAAGGTGTATTAATCCACACAATTGTCGCGATGAACCAAATAGAAATAATTATAAAAATTTCAAAAATGTTTTGCTGTTTAGGGCTGAGACGCAAGTTATATTTTGACTGAATCCAAATCAAGATTTGCATTAGAAGCAAAACAGCGAAGAGAATAGCTGCTAAGCTGGTCCAAAACACAGGCACGCCAGCGACATTCCAAAAAGCTGTATCGGGTTCAAGACCAAATTTAGTAATAATCATCAACAGCCAAATCGCAGCGACGATCATGAGTATTGTTATCAGGACTCGATCTTTTGACAGTGTCGCTTCCTTTTTTACTTTTAAAATGGTGAAAATGATCAGGATAATTGCCATACTATAAAGCCAAATCCCAATACCGCTCATCCCAAGATTAATTAGTTCGTTGGTCAGATCAACATTTCTGCTCATCCAATGCACTATAAGTGTTGATATGCCCAAGAATAAGATAGCAACAATTCGTCGATTTTTACTTAAATAGTCAAGAACGATTGACAACCTATTGCAGCGTTTATAGGTCAGGATTAATAAAACCAAAAATAGCAAACCAAGAAAGAAAGGTACAAAGTAGAGAACAATCCAAGGAGAAAATGGACGGTTATAAACAGCTTCAGTTCTGAAGTATAGAATTCCTAAATAAGCAGAAATGAAACAGGAAACAATCCAACTAATCGTTAGAAACATGTTTCTTCTCTGAAAAAGGTACTGCTTATATTTTGGTTGTTGTTTTTTCTTCATAAGTTCAAACTATATTATTCATTACTTATATGTGGTAATGTCAACATAGCCATTATATATTGTGGCGAGCAATCATGCCAGATAAAAAATTATGGCTAATCCTTACTCATCAATTTCGCCTGTTTTCTGGTAACGCAAGCGGTCGTGTGTGTCAAGAATGCGCTTGCGAAGCCTTAGGTTCTTTGGGGTAACTTCCAACAGTTCATCCTCCGCAAGGTATTCAACCAGTTCATCCAGGCTCATTTCCCTTGGGGCTTTTAATCGTTCGTCAATATCACGGATAGATTGGCGCATATTGGTTAAGTGTTTCTTTTTGACCACATTAATGGCTAAATCCTGAGGTCGGTTTGTTTCTCCAACAATCATGCCCTCATAAACGTCAACGCCAGGTCGCACGAAGAGAATACCCCTTTGTTCAGCATTTTTCAGACCATAGGTGTTTGTCGTTCCAGCTTCAATCGCGATGATAGAACCACTTTCACGACTGGGAATCGCGCCTTCCAACGGACGATTACCGATATAAAAGTTATTCATTATTCCCCGACCATGGGTCATATTCAAAAAACGATAGCGGAATCCCAACAAGCCACGTGTAGGAACAGTAAACGTTAAATGGACAGTACAATCCGTATTATTGCTCATTTCCTCCATTTTTGCCCGTCTGCTTCCAAGACTATCAATCACAACGCCCGCGTAATCAGGGTCAACATCCACATGCAGTTCTTCAAAAGGCTCTGTTTTGGAGCCATCTTCTTCTGTGATAATAATCGCCTCTGGACGACTGACTTGAAACTCATATCCTTCACGTCTCATTGTTTCGATTAAGATGCAAAGATGTAGTTCACCACGTCCAGAGACAGAAAAAACGTCCTTTTGTTCTGTCTGAGCAACATGTAAGGCGATATTAGTCTTTGTTTCTTCCTGGAGCCGTTCCCAAATTTTACGGCTTGTTGAATACTTACCTTCCTGTCCAGAAAAAGGAGATGTATTGACACCAAAGCTCATCCTGACAGTAGGTTTTTGTACCGCGATCGCGGGCAACGCTACTGGATTATCTACATTGCTTAAAGTTTCGCCTATTTGGATATCTTTAAGTCCAGCAATGGTCACTATATCACCCGCGCTGGCTTCTTTGATAGATACCCGATCCAAACCAATATATGCGAATAAATACTTCGCAACACACCTTTCCTGACTGCCATCCAATTTCATTCTGACAATCGGATCACCAGCTTTTATCTTGCCAGAATGGATGCGCCCGGTAGCGGTTACTCCACTATATTCATCGTAACCAAGATTCGTCACTAACATCTGAAAGTCAGACGCAGTATCAATCATTGGACCAGGGATGTGTTCAATGATTGTATTAAATAACGGTTGCAAGTCATCACCTAATTCTGGGGTTAAACTTGCTTTACCCAACAAACCATCGGCGTAAACAATGGGAAAATCCAGCAATTCGTTATCAGCGTTTAATTCAACAAACAGATCAAAGGTCTTATCGAGTGCTTCCTTGGGATTAGCATCCCGTCTTTCAAGTTTATTAATTACAACGATTGTGGGAATATGCTTCTCAATGGCTTGTTTAAGAACGAAACGTGTTTGAGGCTTGGGACCTTCCGCTGAATCGATGATTAACAAGGCACCATCAACCATATTCATAATGCGTTCCACCTCGCCACCGAAATCAGCATGTCCTGGAGTATCCACGATGTTAATGCGCAGGTTTTGTCCAGTAGCTGGGTCAACCACGACAATGGATGTGTTTTTAGATAGGATCGTAATGCCTCGTTCGCGCTCAAGTTCATTTGAATCCATAACGCGGTCTTCAACAACTTGATTCTTCCTAAATATACTTGCTTGTTTAAGCATCGCATCAACAAGTGTTGTCTTGCCATGATCAACATGCGCAATAATAGCTACATTTCTAATATCTTTTCTTTCTGTTAACATCGTTCCTCTATTAAACAAAAAACCCGGCGAACCGGGTCATTTTTTTACAATCCTATCACGCCTAAATTATGCGGCGGTGGTTCAACCGGCAACTCGTTAATTTTGACTGCAAGTTTCAATTTATCTATCGCATCCTGGATAACTTGAGGACGGTTGTAATGGACATCAAAAAGCTTTTGTCCCGCTTTGAGATGATCACCAATTTTTGCATGAAGAATAACGCCCACTGATGGGTCTATTTTATCTTCTTTTTTAGCACGTCCTCCACCTAAAATAACGCATGCTTCACCAATTTTTTGGGCATCCAATTCTGAAAGGTATCCAGATTGAGAAGCCTGAATAGTTTCAATGTAGGCTGCTTTTGGCAGTTTTGTGAGATCAAGCATACAAGAACTGTCACCTTGCTGGGCTTCAACCAGTTCACACAATTTTTTGAACGCGCTTCCATCTTTTATTGTCGCTTCAGCTAATTGTCTTGCGGTTTCAAGACAATCAGTCTTATTAGCAATAAATAACATGTAAGCGGCAATACTAATGCAGTGTTCATAATAATCAGCTGGTGCCTCGCCTTTAAGCATGTTAACGGCTTCTTCAAGTTCCAGCGCGTTTCCAACAGCATTCCCCAATGGTTGATCCATAGGACTAAGCAACGCGATTACTTTTCGATTACTCAATTTACCAATTTCAACCATCACTTCGGCTAATTCTCGAGCGCTTTCTATATCTTTCATAAAAGCACCTTTGCCGACCTTAACATCCAATACAATTGCGTCCGCTCCTGCAGCGATTTTCTTACTCATGATTGAAGAGGCAATAAGGGGTATTGAGGGAACAGTTCCAGTTGCATCACGCAGCGCATAGAGTTTGCCGTCTGCAGGCGCTAAGTCCATGCTTTGTCCCGCGAGAACAATGCCAATTTTTTGTAGTTGAGATATAAATTCTTCTGTACTTAAAGCAGCTTTGAATCCAGGGATAGATTCAAGTTTGTCTACCGTTCCGCCGCTGTATCCCAGTCCTCTGCCGGACATCTTTCCGACATCTAAACCACATGCCGCTACCATCGGAGCGACACTAATAGTTGTTTTATCACCGACTCCGCCGGTTGAGTGTTTATCAACGATGACTGAACCAAAAGATGATAAATCAAGAATATCACCGGAGTTTGCCATGGCTAATGTAAGGTGAGCGATTTCTTCATGACTCATGCCATTTAATAGAACAGCCATTGCCCATGCTGCCATTTGATAATCAGGAATATCGTTCTTTGAATATCCTTCGATCAGGAATTCAATTTCTTCCTTATTCAAGACTTGCTTATCACGTTTTTTGGTGATGATATCTAAAGCACGCATAATTACCTATTTCTTAGGGTAAATATAAATCCTGCGATTGGGTTCTTCGCCAACGGATTCAGTATAAACAGCATTGTTTTTACGCAGCGCCATGTGTACCATTCGCCGCTCACTTGCACCCATTGGCTCGAGCGAATGTCTTTTTCCTGTTTCAACTACTTGATCAGCAATGCGAATTGCCATCTTTTGAATTTGTTTTTCCCGACGTCCTCTGTAGTTTTGTACATCAAGTTGAATTGGCACCCATTGGTTTTCTTTGTGGCTTACTATCAAACAAAGCAAATATTGAAAAGCGTTTAAAACCACCGAATTCTTGCCAATCAAGAAGCTTAAATCGTCACCCTCTAAATTTATTTTTATTAAAGGTCGACGATCTCCTTCTTGTTCTTCAACAGATTTTTGTAAAACCACATCCAGATCCATCAAATCAAGTATCGTCTGCAATATTTCTGTTACGTGGTCAGTTTCACTTTTAGCTTCGACACGATCTGTTTTTACAATCTCTGCCTGACTTGCTCCTGGAGTATCTTTCGATTTCACAAAAAGTTTTACACGTGCTTGCCGCGCAGCAAATCTGAAGATAGTTTTCTTTCCTTCATCTAATATTTGGATATCAACATCTTCTCTATTTAGATTAAGTTGTTCTAATCCTTTTTCTATCGCTTCTTCAACAGTTGGTGCTATTGATTCAAGCGATGTCCTTATTTGTGTCATTTAAAAACTCTCTTTCATGGACACACTGCCCTACTATTTTTTCATCTTTTTCGGTCGCATCTTTTTTGCAGCAGATCTGGCAGAGGGTTTGGGAGATGGTTTAGCAGTTTTTTCATCCTCTTCTTCGTCATTGTCATTTGATACAAGAGATGTTTCAATCACTTTTTTAGTGGGTGTTTCTTCCTTGTTAGAAGAAAAGAGCCGTTTAAAGTTCATTTCACCCATAAGAGCATATATTAACATCGTCGAAAGGTTTGAAATTACAAAGTAAAGGGCTAAACCAGCTGAATACTGGTAAGCTAAATAACCCATAAATAGCGGCATCATGAGATTCATGCTATTGGTTGTCGCTGCAACCGAAGCATCACCGCCTGCATCTGGCCCTTCCATTGCCTTAGTCTGTAACCATGATGTAAGCACAACCAGAATAGCCAATACAGGAATACCAATTCCAAAAACATACAATCGTTCTGGCTGACCCAAATCCATCCATAAGAAACGGTTTTGAATTGGAATGATTTTATTTACATCTAAGAATGGATAGATGATGCGTTCAAGTTTGAGTAATTCATAGGGTGTACTTGCCATTGCCCGCATAATTGCCTGATACAGTCCAAAAATGATGGGCATTTGCAAAAGCAGTGGTAAGCATGAGCTAAATGGGCTAATGCCTTTTTCTTTATAAATGCGTTGTTGTTCAAGTGCTAACTTCTCGCGGTCATCCTTATACTTCTCCATGATTTTCTTGTATTGCGGATCATTTTGAAGATCAGCCATCTCACGACGAGATTTGACCTGCTTCGCGGTCAACGGGATTGTGAGTAACTTGATAAGAAGCGTAAACAAAATAATTGCGATACCAAAATTCTTCACCAACATGGTAATGAAGAGAAGAATATTGGTCATCGGCTGGACAATAATGAGTTCCCAAATGTTCATTTTTCTCTCCTTATTTGGCTGGTTTGAATGTCCACTGTGGCGTGCTGGTCATTTCAATGGGATAAGCATAGAGCATATACTCCGCGCCGAGAGGTGCAATGATGACCAGATTATTCGTAACAAGTGGCGTTGTGTAGATTTTCGCTTTATCAATATTAAAATGCAAAAGTTGTTTCTTGTTTGTATCAAACATCCTAACACTGCCATCTTCTGCTGCAACAATGAAACTGTCTTCATTCACAGCAGCTAAACCAGCCAACATCTTGCCTTGTTCAAGCAATACCCAATTCTCTTTACCAGATTTGGGATCAACAGATACGATATTGCCCAAATCGTCATTGAATATGAGTTGACCTCGCAGATAGATGGGTTTTGCCCAAATGCCAGAAAGCTTTTCAATTGACCCTTCATAACGCCATTCTACTGTATGTGTTTTTGCGTTGATGGCAATAAATTCGTTGCCAAGACTACCAACATAAATAAAATCAGTTTCTTCAAGATAATATGGAGCTGCCATAACTGCGCCTTGCATATCTAATGGCTTATCTTTCTCTTCACCAGTTTTCAGGTCTAAGAAAATGATTTCATGATTTTGCGAACTTATAATAACCGTGTCGTCAATAATCAAAGGCTCAGAGATAAAAGCAAAGTTATCTTCATGCTTCCATAACAGAGAGCCATCTTTCGTGTTGAAAGCATAAACATTTCGATCAGTATTAGGTGCTATGACGATGCCATCTGATTCTGCAACTTTAGCTTGATACCAACCTTTTGCTTCGGTGGATTCCCAATCTTCTTGTTGGGGGTTCTCAATATCCAATTTATGAAGTTTGTTGAACATGTCACCGAAGATGAAATCCTCATCATTAAGTAAGGCTGGTGCGTATACTACCATTCGAGTATTGTCTGTTGGGTAGCGCCATGCTTCAGTACCATCTTCTAAATTAATTTTATAAATTTTGTTCATTGCAGACAAAAAAACGTGTGTGTCATTTGCACTCATTCCTGGTGTACTTTGCGCAATTGGCCCAGTCGCACAACCAGCAAGCAGCAACAAACTGAGTACAACAAGCAGAAATAATTTAAAGATTTTTGTTTTCATTAATCTCCTCTGTTACGGAATCGGGTCGATCCCTCCCTCACTAAACGGATTACACTTTACAATGCGTTTGACAGTTAGCCAACCACCTTTTAACGCGCCATATTTATATATGGCCTGGTATCCGTAATGTGAACATGTTGGATAATATTTGCATGCGTTTTGAGCTATGCCAGGTGAAATCCAACGTTGATACGCCTTGATAATAAGCAGACAAAGATATCTTGGCAATGTTGAAATGTTTAGTTTTAAGTCTTTTAGTGGTGGATCAGGATATGTTTCCACCACTTCTTCTGTTTGCGAATTCATTCGAAATCCAAAAGTCGTGCTCGGTTTAATAAGGTGTAAAAAGACATATCAAGTTCGACTGGACTGCAATTTAATGTTGCTTGTCGGGCTATAAAGAGTAAGTCATAACACGGCTTTATCTTCTCTATATAGCTGATTGCACGACTGCGAATGCGTCTTTTACACCTATTTCTTTGTACAGCGCCACCCACAACAGCTTTACTGGCTATAACAGCAAAGCGTGAGTAGCTTAAATCATTCTGCTTAAAAACTAAAACCAAATAAGAGTCAGAAAAAGAATCCCCAAAACGTTTTATTTCAAAAATTTGTTGGGAATTCTTAATCCGATATCCAACTGTCATCGCTCACAAAACAGGTGCTTATTTATTTACCAGCTAACACGTTTGACATGATTATTTGCCACCGCAGCTAACTTATGTCGACCGCGAAGACGTCGTCGTTTTAATACGTTTTGTCCTCCAGCGGTTTTCATGCGAGCTCGAAAACCGTGCTCGCGTACACGACGACGGCGCTTTGGTTGATAGGTTCGTTTCGTCATTATAAAATTCCTTTCATATCCTGATTTTGATTCGTCAGGATGCAGTAGTCAAATTCGTAACTTTAGAATTCTACTCGAAAATATTATAACGTCAAGGAAAACAAATTTCGTTGTTCCTTGTCAGAATGCGTTTTAGTGAGATATTAATTTGCCAATCATACGGCCTATACTATCAATGCTTATTAATTCGATTTGATGAATCTGATTTTTTAGGTTTCCTTTAGCAGGTACAATAACACGAAGCATGTCTTCGCTTAAACCTGACCAAAATAACTTGTCATCTATGCGCAAATAGCTCTCAAATAAAACGTCTGCTTTTGAATTAAGACGATATCGAGAATATTGATTACTTAGTTCTGAAAAGAGCATTCTTATTTTTTTATTTCGATCTTTAATGATAGCTTGCTGAATTTGCCCATCAAGTGTTGCTGCTAATGTCCCAGGCATAGGCGAATAACTGAAGACGTGTCCCCCTGTTACCCCTGCTTCTTTCAGGAAATTAATAGTCTGCTGAAAATCATTTTCCCTTTCATTTGGAAAGCCAACGATAATATCTGTAGTAACCGCAATTCTTGGAGCTTTCTCGTGAAGCATCTCGAATAGTTTGAGAAGTTTTTCACTTGAAGAAGGCCGGCGCATTACTTTTAAAATCTCATCAGAAGCACTTTGGATGGGAATATGCATATGAGAACAAATGCGGGGCTCATTAAATAATTGGATAAGTTCTTCACTCACATCCCAGGGCTCGATTGACGAAAGACGAATACGTGGAATGCTTGTCTTTAATATAATTTGTTCAAGTAATTTAGCTAAGCTCATTCTTTGCGGCAAATCTTTTCCCCAGCTCCCCAATTGCACACCCGTCAGGACAATCTCTTTTACATCTAAATTCTCAAGTTTCCTGATATATTGGACGATAGACTCAAGATCTTCGCTCCGCGATTTGCCCCGCGCGATTGTGGTTAAACAAAACGAACATTGGTTTAAACATCCATCCTGAATTTTTACAAAAGATCTTGTGCGTTGTCGGTTTCCTAAAATTGGCTTTTGTTCAACCGCTCCAAGATTTAATATTGAGTAATTCAAAAGTTGGAATTTTTTATCATTGCTGATGATCGACTCTGGACCAACAATTTCTAAGGCATCGTCCAGCATCGCGCTTGGCCAACAACCCATAGCAATTACATTTGCTTTGGTATCACGTTGATAAGCTCTTATCATTTTTCGTGAATCTGCGGCCGCTTTTTTAGTCACGCAACATGTATTGACGAAAATGCAATCCGCGTCTTCTGCTTTTGAAACAACCGTATCCCCATGTGAGATGTGTTTCAATGCCATTAAGTCAATTTCGGCTTGATTAAGCCGACAACCGACCATATCAAAATAGACTCTCATCAGGGTTTTACAACAAGAAATTGGTTAAACTGGGCTGATGCTCCACCTTCTGAGGAAGTTTCGAGAAACAGGCCAAGTTCTCCTATTGAGAAGCTTGAATCCTTAACTGTTATCAGATCAGTTCCATTGATATTCAGACTGAGTGTATCTCCAATGCAAGATGCAATGAGACTATTTATTGCGTCCGCTTCTTTTATTAATTCAGAATAAATATATTGATCACCAGAAATCATGGAAGGTTTACCATTTTCGACCTTTATTATTCCAGCATAGCCATCCGCTGAAATGCTAAAAGCATAATAGTTTTGTTTATCCAGATAGCGACATATCAATCCATAGTTTGTATTCCCAGGACCAGTAATTTTTTGAACTTCCACGCTAAGTTTTGCATCCGAGAAGACTTTTCCACTTGTTGAGATTGTTCGTCCATCTGGCGGATTTACAGAAACAAAGTATCCTTGAGGAGAGTAAAGTTTAAGTTCGTAAACATTATTGACTTCTTCCCAATTACTCTTCTTATCAGAAAAATCTTCAAATAGAAGTGTAGCGCCAGATTGATACCATGGCAATTTGTCTTGACTAATCTTGCCATCATGAAAAAAAGCGCAGGAACTTAAAGTGATCGAAAGTAAAAGAATAATGAAGAGATTGAATCGTTTTTTATTCATATTAATGTCGTTTCGTTTTTCTGATAAAGTCAGCCCCGCTATGCCGTGTGCAGGGTGGTTTTGAACCTGCGATTAAGCAGGATGATCCTACTTTCAGGCTCAGTCTTGACTTCTATGTGTCTATCACATCACCTGAATAAGTTCGGATCCTTTTTGTAGGTGTTGGCCCAAAACTTATTTGCTACATCACGTACACAGCAGGGTAATTATTTTATACCACATTTTCGCACATTTGATATATTGTGGGATAATCCTTTAAGGTTTGAATATGAAAAAGACAAAAAGACTTTTCGTTGCTATTGCATTTAAAAAAGAAATAATCACTCAATTCGTCAATACCATGACTGGTTATCGTGAGTTAATCACAGATAAGGGAATCAGATGGACAGCCCCAGCATCGCTTCATCTAACCTTATGCTTTCTTGGTGAAAGGGATGCTTCAATAATTCCAGATATCGCGCTTGCGTTGGATCAAAGTGTGATCAATCAACAAGCATTTATACTTCAATTTAAAGGTTTGGGCGTTTTTCCTGAAAAAGGTAAAGCCCGCATAGTATGGATTGGCATTGAAGATCCCCAAAACTTAAGGCTGCTTTACAATGCCACTCTACGACAGTTGTTAGCAATGATGGACATTGATCGACCATGGTTTTCACCCCATGTAACCATTGCCCGTATCGGTGATAATACTAAATCGAGTTCGTTTGACGAAATTAAACAATTAATTTCTAAAAATAAAGAAACGCATTTTGGAAAGATGATGGTCGAGAAAGTAACCCTTTTTGAGAGCGTATTAATGCCTAAAGGCCCGATTTATAGTGTTATTCATGAATCAATGCTAAAATAAGCCAAAACCAATTTGAAAGAGGTAAAAGCTGGAACCAATTGAACTTGCAAGAAATATAGCCAATGTTCTCGAGGAAAAACTCGCGAATAATATTCTCATTTTAGACATATCCGATATCTCTGATTTTACTGACTGCTTTGTTATTGCGACTGCGTCAAGCCCACGTTTGTTGCGTAGTCTAATTAAGTCTATTGATGAAGAGATTAAAATGCTGACAGGATATGACCCCATTGTTGAAGGCGCGAACAACGAAAACTGGGTTGTAATGGACTATGCTTTTGTTGTGGTGCATCTCTTCTCTGAAGAGGCGCGTGATTACTACAACATTGAAGAGCTATGGGAAGCTGGTAAAGTTGTATTAAGCTTGCAGTAATGAGCTGCAAGCTTAATATTGTTGTTTTTTTCCTTAATCAAAGAGTTCTAATACTGTTTTTGCGTGATCCTGGGGCTTCACCTTCTCCATGATATGGATGATTTTTCCATCTTTATCAATGATAAAGGTCGTGCGTTCCATCCCCATGTATTCACGCCCCATCATCTTCTTTTGTACCCAAACGCCATACTTTTCTGCCACAAGATGTTCTGTATCAGCTAAAAGTGTAAATGGAAGATTATATTTTCCCTGAAAATTTGCATGTGATTTTACGCTGTCTTTGCTTACACCAAGAACAGTAATTCCTTTTTGTTTGTATTCAGCAAAACTATCTCTAAAGCTGCAGGCTTGGGTTGTACAGCCTGGCGTATTATCTTTTGGATAGAAGTAAAGGACAATCGGAGTTCCCAGGTAATCAGATAGCTTGTGGGTCTCGCCATTTTGGTCCTGCAGTTCAAAGTCTGGTGCTTTTTCACCTATTGATGGTTTCATGTCAACTCCTTTTTAGTAATCATAATATGGTGTTTAAAATGAAAAGATAAATAAAGCTTAATGTTTGAATATATGCTGTAGCTTTGAGCATGCGATAATTTGGTTTCATGCCAAGCGAAAGACGATGTAATTGATACATCTCAAATAAACTTATGAGTGCGATGAGTAACAGAGTCCATTGACTGCGAAATGTAGCAGAAAAATAAAGATATGCGCCAAGTGATAAATAGCTTAGGAAAATGAGGACATTGTGGAGGACAATCGTCTGATTAAGTCCAATTTTAGGAATAAGAGTAGATCTTTTTTCTTCTGGACTTTTAGCGTACATAGGAAATTCAAGCGCTACAAATGAAGCTGCAGATAAAAAAAACAGAGGCATCGCCATAAGGTAATGTTTACTTGATAAAGGAGCTGCTTGCACCGAGACACCATATAGAAGCAAAAGAGGAGAAATAAGCAAGCTTTTTAATAGCCAATCAATAAGCTCACTTATAAGGACAATTCTGTTGTTCGTTTGAAAAAAAGTCAGTAAGAAAATAAGACTAATCCATATGAGATTGATGCCAATAAGAACTTGCCTTTTTAATAAAAAATAGCTGCATGTGAAAATGATTGTTAAAAAAGCCAGGAGCGGTAAATAATAATGGGCTTTATGATACATCCCCTTTTTTCTATATGAGTCTGAGGTCCTTTTGCTGCCAAGCAACTGTGAATAACGATGAGCTAAGTGCAAAGCAACAAACAAGATGAAACCAGCGAAGAAGGCGATAATATCCCATTTTTTTATTGAGGAATTGCTTAAAAAGCTACCAATCAAATATGAACCAAAAGCAACGACCAAATAAAACCATTCGTTTTGCATTTCTTTTTTGAATAGTGCTTTCATATGCGTATTTTAACATAATGAAATTCCGTTTTCAAAAATGTTATAATACGCCTCAATGACTAAGAAAAATCATAGCATTCTCTTGTTTTCATTCAGCCTGCTTATTCTGACAGGACTTGTCTTATTGTTTAAGAGTGGTACAGTAAATGCCACAAACCACTTAACCATTCTTACTCATACCCCTCCAGTCCTATCACAAACCGAATTGAACATTGCGACGACGAAAGCTGAATGTGATAGCCTTGTCGGAAAGATATGTTTTTTCAATCAAGATGGAATTGATGATATTTACGGACGAGGGACAGGTCTTAGATCTGCCATCGAGCACGCTAAAACAGAAGGGCTATCCAATGTTCAAATCAATGTACACGGCAATTACCTTATAAAAGCCAACACGGTTCTTATTGATTATCCAGTTGTCATTCAGGGAATAGCACAATCATCTATCTCAAGTGATAATCCCAACTGTGAGAGCCCAATGCTTCGTATCGAAGAAGCGGTAACCATAAAGGATTTAGCCATAAATGATGGCATCGAAATTTGTAAGAATTTGTCACGTGATTTAATTGTTGTCAATTCGCCTAATGAAGTTCTTATCCGCAATACAACGCTTAGCCAGGGTAAAAATGCGATTACTTACCAGGCGAATTCCGGTAATCTAACGGTACTTTTTAACAACATTCACAGCAATAGTCAATATGCGATTCTTGGAAACATTGTTTCAAATTCCGGGAGATTAAAGGTAATCGGAAACCGAATTGTTGATAACAATAACAATAGTATCCAGGTTGATTGTGGGAATAAGGCAAAAAGTAACGTAGACCATAATTATTGGGGTTTGAATCGGCTTCCATCTAATGAGACTGTTTCGTGTAATACGATCGATTCCAAGCGGCTTGGGACCGAACCTAAAGTGCTAGACAACGGTATTTCTGGCGATTATATTGACCTGACTTCATCGTATTCCTCGCCAGTTTTAGGTTCTGTTTCTGCTAAAGCGAACGATTCAGGTGACCGATTATTTGTCATTGATCATGACAATGCGATTCCGTTTCAAGATAATATGCATCAGTCTTATGAACTTACTTCATGCGGATCCTTTTATGATGTTTTTATGGATGAAAACGCGTCAAGCGATGAGGTCTATTTGCAGTTCTCGTATAAAGGTTCTCCCTGTCAAAGTGTCATAGAATCTCAATATGTTTGTGGATCAAATGATATAAGCAAATTTCCATTGATGTGGCATGATCCTGCGTATGACATTACAGATAACTATGATAATGTTGGATCTGCGCCAGAAGGATCATCACAGTTCATTGGTCAAGAAACCCGATGCGACACCAGCAATAAAACCATTGAAGTAAAACTAAATCGTTCTTTTTCAAACCGTCCAAACCTCGATTTTGATCTGAACTATACGCCGTTTACCATTGGCTTTGAAAAAGCTGTTATTAAGTCTTTTGATACAAGCAATATAAATAGTTCTTCAATAACCCTTAACTGGAAAACTTTTAGTGAGGCTAATGCTGAATATTTCAAAATTTTCCGCTCTAAAGGTTCTGAAGAAAATTACATTCCATTAAATGTAAAGATTCTTCGAAAAGGAACCGCAAACACAGGCGAAAGTTATTCTTTTACAGATTCAGGTTTAGAACATGATACAAATTACAGGTATAAACTTTTCGTTTATAACTCTGAAAATATTATTCAGCAAGAAATCGGCCCAATAGATGCTAAGACCTTGGCAGATGACAGCACGCCAACAACCACACCAACAAAAACCAACACATTGAGTCCCAGCAATACTCCATATCCAATTTCTTACACACCAACGCAAACGTCCTACAGCTATCGTACGCATACACCCACAAAGACGCTTGGATCAATTAGAACTAGTACTCCTCTTCCAGAACTTACACAGATTGTTAAAAATCAAACTATGACAGCATTCTTTTTCACCCAAACAGTCCGTTATGCTTCAAAAGAAGCTGATGATACAAACAATAGCATCGATACAACGCCACCACCTTTTACAGACGATAAAAACACTGTTACACCAACGTTAGAACAAACTGATGAAGCCTTATCAGAAAGTACTTATTTGCCAGAACCAACCGCACAAGTCATTAAGACAGATAAAACCGATCGCTATCAGGAAAAGGATCCTGTAAGCTGGCCCATATGGCTAATACTCATTCCATTTATTGGACTTGCTGTCTTTTTATATACACGCAATAAGATAGTTTCCTAAGTATTAATGGCTAATATTTTTTAATTCAATCATCTTTTTGACTTTCAATACGGCTTATGCTATTCTATTGTCCTAAATAAAAACTTGGAATTAAGATGCAAAAAGAACGCGTTTCCGAAAATGTATACTGGTTTCAAAGTGATATTTACGCGCGGGTAACAGCCGGCGCAATTATCGGACCTCAATGGGCTGTTCTGATTGATACTTTGATGCCCGAAGAGACCCCTTACATCAAACACTTCCTTGAATCTGAGTTGATGATACCGGTTCGTTATGTCATAAATACGCACCATCATGCCGATCACTCCTGGGGTAATTGTCTTTTTCCGGATGCTACTATTATAGGTCACGATTTATGCAGACATTATATGGTTGAAAAGTCCACAAGCGCCCTCGCGGAAGCCATTGAAGGCGGTGCAGATTTTAAAGATATCTGTATCATGCCTCCAGACATAACTGTTTCAAATGGAAGTTTATTTCTCCGCATCGGCAAAAAACAAATTCAAATATTTTCTTCTCCTGGACATTCTGATGATTCAATTTCTGTCTTACTTGAGGAGGATAGAATACTCTTCGCGGGTGATTCGTTCATGCCAATTCCATTTTTCGTAGGAGGCGATTTTGACGTATTAATGTCAACACTTCTTCGTTTTGGAGAGATGAGCCTTGAGAATGTTATCCAAGGTCATGGTGATATTATCTTACGTGGTGAGATTGAAGAAAAAATCCAATCCAATGTGGATTACCTGAATTATGTAAAAAAATTAGTGAAACTTGCAAATCGTCGACGTTATCCTTATGAATATTTAGCTCAACAAGATATTGAAGAAGCGGGTAAAAACAGAATTCTGTTGGGGGGAATTGCGGAAGCTCTGCATCAACGCAACCTTGCCTGGCTGTATTACAAGACCTTTTCTGAAGATTAGACCCATTTAGAAAGTAGCATCGTTATTACAATAAAAAAAGCGAAAATGGCAGGTTCTATATAGAGCTTTCTTTTATCACCTTTTCCGATTCGGGTTGTTAAGGAATTGCTGACAAAAAGGATGCCAGATAGGATAAGTCCATATTGCGATGGTGATAGGAATAGATAATACAAGGCGATAGCGAATTGGGTGGTTATTAAGATGACAATCATAACCCAGTAGGCATTGTATTTACCTCCGCTCCGAAAATAAACAGTTCTATATGATACAAATGCTGCTGAAAGAACAATGGCTGGGATTAACAAGAAGATTCTTGAAACGGAACTACGTAAAGCAATCGCGAAAGCCATGAAAAGAGCATGCGCGAGGCTAATCAGTAAAATGCTGAAAATCGTATTTGAACTGAGATTTGGATTAAGAACTTTATATTCAGAGTAAAGAATAACCGAATAGAAAATTAGCCCAACACCCATTATCACCCACCAGGAGAGGCCTTTGCTTGTTTCCATTAGAATAAGACCAAAAATGAAAACAGTAATACTCGGTAAAACGATGTTTGGAATCAGGTGTCGAATGCGCCACTTCTTATTGATAACTATCGAATTGGCAGTCAAAATCCAATAGGAGCCAAACAGGCTAATGGTGGCAATTAATAAAGGCATTAGTTGTTTAATTGAAAAGAAAAATTCAATGTTACCCACCTTTAATAAATTGTTTATAGTTTTTTCTGGCAGAAAATAAATAGTCAAAAAATTAAGCGCAAGCAGAGCCATAACAATGCTAAACCGGCTCAAAGGAGTAGTGTCTTTTGGGGCATCCATTTGTACCATTTTATCATGTTACAGCTTTCTGAAATTGTCGTTTTTCCTCGTTAGGTGGTATAATTTAAAGGTTATAGTGAATAATAAAAAGAGCGTTGACCAAAACTGATTTCAACCTTTTATTAAGTAACTGAAGGGTTAGAAAACAACTTTAAAAGAAACGAAAGTTAATGCTCTGTAAATTGGAGTACAGCATTGAGTAAAAATATTGAACATTATGATGCAGGTGATATTCAGGTCCTGGAAGGGCTCGAAGCCGTCCGTCGTCGCCCTGGTATGTACGTTGGTGGAACTGACGTAAAAGCTTTGCATCATTTAATCTACGAAGTGGTTGATAACTCAGTTGATGAGGCTTTAGCTGGTTTTTGTGATCACATCCAGGTCACAATCCATGAAGATGAAAGTGTAACCGTCAAAGATAACGGCCGCGGTATTCCAGTGGACATACACCCAGAAAAGAAAGTCTCCGCTCTGCAGGTCGTTATGACCGTTCTTCATGCTGGCGGAAAGTTTGGTGGCGGAAGTTATAAAGTAAGCGGTGGTTTGCATGGTGTAGGCGTTTCCGCTGTAAACGCTCTTTCTGAGTGGTGCGAAGTTACCGTGCGGCGTGACCATAAAATGTACCATCAACGTTACGAAAAAGGCATCCCCAAGGGAGATGTCAAGCTTGTAGGCAATTTCAAAGAAAATCAAAGCGGCACTGAAACAACTTTCCGTTACGATCGATCCATCTTTCTTGATGACGCCACTTTCAAGTTTGAAACATTGGCAAATCGTTTTCGTGAGATGGCGTTTGTTACCCGTGGTGTCAGCATTCAACTTATTGACGAACGGGTTGGCAAGGAAATGACCTTCCATTTCGAAGGTGGCATTGCCTCATTTGCCCGATATGTTAATCGCAACCGTGAACCAGTTCACCCAATTATTAAAGGCGAAAAGGAAATTGAAGGTATCGGCATTGAATTTGCTGTTCAATATACTGATTCTTATTCTGAATCTGCATACGCCTTTGCAAACACCATCAACACAACAGATGGCGGTACCCATCTAACAGGCTTGCGCGCTGCGGTCACCCGAAGTATCAACGACTATGCCCGTAAATCCGGTCTGCTAAAGGAAAATGAGCCCAACTTCAGCGGTGAAGATACACGTGAAGGTCTAACCGGCATTGTTAGTATCAAGCACCCAGATCCGCAATTCGAGAGCCAAACCAAAGTAAAACTGATGAATCCTGAGGTGCAAACTTATGTTCAACAGGTCGTCGGCGAAAGTTTTGCAATCTTCCTTGATGAAAACCCCTCTGCTGGCAAGGCGATTGTGCAAAAATGTCTCACCTCTGCACGGGCACGTGATGCCGCCAAGAAAGCCCGCGATCTTGTTATCCGAAAATCCGCTCTTGAAAGTATGACATTACCCGGCAAGTTAGCAGATTGCTCAGAACGCGATCCACAAAAAACAGAACTGTTTATCGTTGAAGGTGACTCCGCGGGTGGTTCTGCCAAACAAGGCCGCGATCGTCATTTTCAGGCGATTTTACCTTTGCGTGGCAAAATTTTGAATACCGAGCGCGCGCGCCTTGATAAAATTCTTGGCAACCGTGAAGTACGCGCGATGATTTCCGCGTTAGGCACCGGTATTGGCGATAGTTTCGACCTAAAAGGTCTCCGATACCATCGTGTGGTCATCATGACCGACGCGGATGTTGATGGCGCGCATATTCGTACTTTGCTTCTTACTTTCTTTTTCCGCTATATGCCGGAATTGATTGATGAGGGTCATCTTTACATCGCCCAACCTCCCCTCTATCGCATTAGCTCTCGTGGAAACATCAAATATGCCTATGACGAAAACCAACGCGATGAAATCGTCAAGCAATTTGGTGGCATGTCTCGTGTCAATATCTCGCGTTACAAAGGTCTTGGTGAAATGAACCCCGAGCAACTCTGGGAAACAACCATGAACCCGGAAAACCGCACCATGTTCCAGGTAACCGTTGAAGACGTGGCTGAGGCTGATCAAACCTTTGGTATGTTGATGGGCGCTGAAGTTCCTCCACGACGACGGTTCATTCAAACCCACGCCAAAGAGGTGCGTAATCTGGACATCTAATGAAAGGTGTTGCCTGACTTTGGATTAGTCACATGACAGTAAGAAAGATTCTTCATCTGGATTTGGACGCTTTTTTCTGTTCTGTTGAAGAATTACACGACCCCACGCTCATTGGAAAAGCCTTCGCGGTCGGAGGCAATCCACAAGGGCGCGGGGTTATTGTTTCGGCCTCATATGCCGCCAGAAAGTTTGGTATTCACGCGGCAATGCCCTCCGCGCGCGCGTTAAAACTCTGTCCAAATCTTATTTTTGTTCGCAGCAGACACAGTGTATATTCAACATATTCCAATAAAGTCATGGAGATATTGCGTGATATCAGCCCATTGGTTCAGCAAATATCAGTTGATGAAGCCTTCCTTGACGTTACAGATATACAAAAGCCGATTGAAAGCATCTGCCATGATTTGCAAAACCGCATTAACAGGGAAACCAAGCTGCCCATTTCTATTGGCGCGGGTACAAGCAAAATGATTGCTAAAATAACCAACAATATCGGCAAATCCCGGGTAAAAACAGGTAAATCACCCCGCTCTATCAATATCGTTCAGGCTGGCGATGAAGCTGCATTCTTAGCACCTTTGGATATCCAGGAAATGTGGGGAATTGGACCGAAATCAGCTGATCGATTGCGCTCCCGAGGCTTTAAAACAATTGGTGATTTGGCTTATGCTGATATTTCTGAACTCGCAGAATACTTTGGTAAAAATGCTGAATTAATAAAGAAACGCGCCTTAGGCATTGATCATTCTCCTGTACACACCCTTCGGGAAGCAAAATCCATCAGTAACGAAATCACTTTTGACGAAGATTCTGATGATATCGACTTTCTGAAAAACATCATCATGCAATTATCCGATAAAGTCGCCTGGCGCCTTCGAAAAGAAAATTTCGCGGGCAAAGTCATATCCATCAAAATTCGCTATTCTGATTTCAGCACCTTTACCCGTCAAAAAGCGCTGGCAAACCCTACGAATGTCGGCGATGAGATTTTCGAAACATCTTACGCGCTTTTTCTTGAAAATGTAAACCATAATCGTGCGATACGTTTGATTGGTGTGGGTGTGAGCCATTTGGAAGTGCCTTTCACGCAACTGGAACTTTTCGGCGATAATATACAAAAGAAACAAGATTTGGTTCAGGCAGTCGACTCGCTTAGGGATAAGTTCGGCAAAGATGTTATTATCAGGGCGAACCAACTCAAAAAGAAGAATTAATGGAGCAATCTCATGGTCATGTCATTCTTTCAAAATCAATTTTCAAAAAAGAACCTAAAGAAGCCCACATTGCCTCCAACAAGTCTCAATGATTATTTAGACCTTGCGGCAACAATTCCTGGCTGGGTTGACAGAGACGAATTAAGCTACAAAGCTAAAATAGTCAATAAATTACCCACTGACGCGGTCATCGTTGAAATTGGCTGTTTTTTAGGGCGCTCAACGGTCGTTATGGCTGGTGTTCGCAAGCTAATCGGTAATGGCAAAATTCATGTGATTGACCCTTTCGATGCTTCTGGCGACGCCTTCTCGGTACCCTTTTACAAACTGATAACCAACAAGATAGAACAACCCATTTTGGATGAATTCAGAGAAAATATTACCAACGCTAAACTGGATGACTATATCGTTGTACATAAGGGCACCGCGGAAACAATCATCCATGACTGGAAATCGCCTATTGACTTTCTCATTCTCGATGGCGACCAATCCCCTGCCGGCGCAAAAACAGCATATGACCTATGGTTGCCCTTGCTAAAGCCAGATGGCTATATCTGTCTGCATAACTCAGGAACGAAGTTTCACATCCCCGGCCATGACGGCCATAGACGTCTCCTTCTCGAGGAAATCAAACCACCCCTTTTTGATGAAATCCACACCGAGAAACAAACCAGCTTCGCGCGAAAAGTATATTTTTAGTCTGTGTCGCACATTAAAAGCTAATTTAAAATATCTGATAAATCGAAGTGAATTAACTCATTGCTTTGATATTTATGTACATAAGCATTTTTTGTTGCCCAGTTGACTATAATTCTGTCACTAAAATGATAATCCGGGTAATTGATTGCACCTAAATATATCAACTCCCCCTCATCAATACAATGAAATAATATTCCTGGACCACCAAATGAAACAAGTAAATTATTAGACCTGTTCAATGTACCTTTGTAAATATTTCCTCGATCATTAATATCTGAGGAAATCTGTGCTGATGTAATTTTCTTTACTTCACCATCCGAAATAAAAATGACAGATTCTTCTTTTGAATAGTAATTGAGTGCCAGGAAATTTTTTTGACCTATCCAAAAAGCTTCCGTATAAAAATTTGGTAATATATTATTGAACTTAATAGACGTAGACTTTTCATTTTCTCCATCAAGATATAAAAAATCATAATTAGTACGAATTAATACATTTGCTTCTTCTGGGTTATCCCTGTCCCAATCAAATGTAAGTGGAGTCTGAAAACCTATTTGCTCTTTTGGATAATAATATTCTTTTACAAATCGTAGTCCTTCAGATTCATATAATCTTCCGATTACATTTTCTGGATCGAAAAATGGCGAGCCTGTTAAAGTAAAAATATATCTCCCATCGGATGACCATTCCATATATGGCGCATGATAAGACCCTACGTTTCTCCAGTTAGTGATTTCCTGCTTATCAATATCATATAAATAAAGATACTTATCGGTACTGCCTAATGCTACAAGCTTCCCATCCGGACTCCATCGAACAAATTCAATATGACCAAGAAACTTTCTTTCCTGGATTAAGAATGGTTCTTTATTAACAAATGAGTAGATTTTTAATCCATTGATTCCAACTGTAGCAAATAAAGAGCCATCTGGGGAAAACTGTCCATCTTTGAAAGTTTCCTCAAAGACGATTATTCTTGTAGTTGGATTTTCAATATGGTTAGTTTGGGGATTAATAAACGATACACATTCATTTTGGTTCGGAAATGATTCTTTTTTATTTATAGAATATGGTGCACAAGAGTTACAACAAAAAAAGATTGCTAGAATAATTAAATAAGTAAAATTTTTTATTGTTTTCATGTATCATTAACCTGTGTACTAATTGTAACAAATGAGCTGATAGGAGTGTTTACCACATAAAATTATAATACTTTTCCTGATTTGTACTCCTTGGCTTTACTTTTTTCTTAGCTTTGGTATAATCCCAATCCTCACGCCAACGTAGCTCAGTCGGTAGAGCAGACGCTTCGTAAGCGCCCGGTCGGGGGTTCGATTCCCTTCGTTGGCTTAAAAAAGAGACTGCGAAAACAGTCTCTTTTTTATCTCTTTTTACCTGAATTTAAGGCGCTTATTTCAGGATCGCTCGGCTGTCAATCGCCATAACACCCTCACCTTCTGGGTAGACGATAAGGGGGTTGATTTCGATTTCTGAAATCTCTGGATTATCGATTGCCAGTTGGCTCAATCTGGCAATAACATCCACAACGGCTTCCATGTCGGCAGGTTTTGAGCCTCTGAACCCTTTCAGAAGTCTGCCGGCAATTGTTTCGTTAATTATCGCTAAGATATCTTCGCGCGAAAGTGGCGCAATCTTGAAGGCGATGTCTTTTAACAATTCCACCATCGTGCCACCCATACCGAACATCATCATCGGTCCAAAGGTCGCGTCGCGCCGCATACCAACGATAACTTCCTGTCCTTTAGCAGCCATTTTCTCAACCATCGCGCCTTTAATTTCCGCGCTTGGTTCAACTTTGGCGATATGAGCGATGAGATCATCAAAAGCTACGCGCAGCTCATCGTCGCTTTTAATGTTCAGCTTAATGCCGCCCGCATCGGATTTGTGCAAGAGACCTTCTGCGACAATTTTCAGGACGACCGGATAACCACACATCTTGGCGATTTCAACAGCTTCATCAGCGCTGGTTGCAAGGTCACCGGGCACATTGGGAATATCGTAGGCTTCAAGCATGATGCGGGATTCATATTCACCAACAGCTTTTCGTTCGCCGACCAGCTTTAATGCCACTGCCATTTTGTTCTTGTCAACACCTTCGACTTTAATTTGCTCAAATTTTGGACTGTCCAAATACTCTTTATGATCCCATAAGCCCTTTAGGGCTGGTCCAACCTGGTCAGGATAGGTAAAAACTGGAACTCCAGCTCTGTTAAGTGCCTGTTCAGCTTCCAGTGTGCTGTGTTTTCCAGTCAAAATAGCGAGGAGTGTCTTTTTGGTTTTATTCTTTATATCAATCCATGCCTGGGCAACTCCGGGGGTATCGACCAATGCCTGTGGCACAAGGATTGGCAGTAAGACATCCACACCATCATCCGCGTCCAAATTTTCAAGGCTCCAATGATAATCTTCCGGTGAAACGGATCCAAGCATATCAACCGGGTTTGAGACCTGCGCGCTTGGATTGAGTTTCGTGCGCAATCTTTCCTGGATTTTTGGGTCAATTTTTGCCAGTGAGAAGCCATAGAAATCGATACTGTCAGCCGCGAGAGCGGCAGCGCCACCAGCGTTGGTGGTCATTGCGACCCGCTTGTTCTTGGGCAGTGGTTGGGTGCCAAGTGTCCAGGCAACCGTAAAGAGTTCACTTAATGTTTGTACTTCAATGACGCCGGCTTGTTTTAATGCGGCCTGGTACGCCGCGTATGATCCAGCCAGTGAACCTGTATGGGAACTGACCGCTTTAGCTCCGGCTTCGTTCTTGCCTGCCTTGAGGAAAACTATCGGTTTTTTACGTGAGACTTCCCGACACACTTTGATAAAGCGCTGGCCGTCCGTAAGCCCTTCGGTATAAACCGCGATGACTTTTACGTTATCATCATCGCCTAAATATTCAATCATATCGGTTTCGTTCACGTCCATCTGATTGCCCAGGCTGGCAAAGTGTGAGAAACCGATATTGGAATCAAGCACCAAATCAACTACCCCACCGCCAAGCGCGCCAGATTGCGAGACGAAAGCTATTGGACCAGCTATTGGCATGCCTTTGATGAAAGTTGAGTTAAGACCTGTGTACATGCCCATCGTACCCACACAGTTTGGACCAACAATGCGCATTCCGTATGAATCCGTTAACGCTTTGAGGTCTCGTTCAATTTTTGCGCCTTCTTCACCAAGCTCCTTAAAACCGCCAGTAATAACCACCGCAGCCTTGATACCACGCTCTCCGACAGCTTTCATTGTTTCCATAATCATTGTCACTGGCAGGACGACAACAGCCAGTTCTACAGGATCTGGGACGTCAGAAATGGTGGGATAGACTTTTATTCCTAAAATTTCGGTGGCATTTGGATTAACAGGATAAACCTTGCCTTCATAACCATGACTAAGCAAGTTGTTTACAATGCCGTAGCTCAACTTTTTGGGATTTGTGGATGCGCCCAGAACGGCAACACCTTTCGCTTTAAAAAATGGTGCTAAGGAAGAACTCATCAATTTACTCCTGAATTTATTTTTGCGTCTTGATTATACCAAGCCAAACAGCAAATCATCTTAAATTCAAAAAATAGACCCGGAGTCATTTATAATTCAAATAATGAACCAAATAAACAGCTTGATTCTAAGTTCCACAAACAAAGTCTATCTGCATGGTGAGGCAGGCACTGGAAAGACTCAGTTAGCTTGCCAACGCTTGCGCTACTTACTTTCTGATCCAGAAAAAGCCAACCAAGGCATATTGGTTCTTGTTCCTCAACGTAGTCAGGTGAGAAGATATCAGAATGTTGTAGCAGAAATAAAAGCTTCACATAATGTTGAACTTTCAATCATGACGATGAGCTCGCTGGTCAGGCGCACCGTAGAGCTTTTTTGGCCACTTATTAGCGATAGATCGGGCTTCTATCGCCCATTTGAACCGCCAAGCTTTTTAACTCTTGAAACATCGCAATATTACATGGGACGCATCGTTGATCCCCTGCTTGCAAAAGGCTATTTTTCAACAGTCAGTTTGTCGCGAAATCGGCTGTTAGGCCAGCTTGTTGATAATCTTAACAAAGCAGCCATCATCGGTTTTCCCCACACCGAAATAAGCGAGCGTTTGAGTGAAGCTTGGGTTGGAAAAGAAAGTCAAAAACGGGTTTATGAAGATGCTCAGGAAGTGATTAATGCCTTTCGTTCATTTTGCTTACAAAACAATCTTTTGGATTTCTCCTTACAGGTTGAACTTTTCAAAGAAATGCTTTGGCAAAATCCATTATGCAGGAATTATCTGACCAAACTTTATACTCACCTCATTTATGACAATGCGGAAGAAGATCCCCCCTATGTGCATGATTTTGTCGCTGATATTTGGGAAACCCTGCGATCAGCTCTAATTATCCAGGATGATTTTGCCGGTTATCATAGCTTTCTGGGTGCTGATCCAAAATCCGCTATACGGATCAAAGCTATGGCGCAAGAAATTATTCATCTTCAAAGCAACGATGAAGTTTCAAAACAAAAGTCTGAGCTTGCAGTCGCTTTTATTGATTTTTCAAAACCTGTTTCACATAAAGTCGAAGATATCCATAGCTTTATTTCGCCAGTTAATCAACGCGCGCGGTTTTATCCAGAGCTGCTTCAGGATATAACGGAATCAATTCGCATGAAAATTGAAGAAGGGGTTTCTCCTGGAGAGATTGTAATCCTTTCACCATATCTGTCTGATGCGACCATTTTCACAATCAAAAGCGAACTGGCAAAGCACAGCATTCAACTACGCGCAATGCGCCCTTCAAGCTCACTTAATGATGATCCAGTCATCCAAACCCTGATCTTTTTTGCTGTTATTTGCCATCCGGAATGGGAGATACCAATTGACCCATACCGGATTTCAAGCATAATCGCTTATGCATTATCAAGCTTCGATCTGATTCGAAGTCATTTCATTTCCCAGGAAATATCTCCCAATTTACCAGTTCATTTTCCTTCACTCGAAAATTTACCTGAAAGTGTTCAAAACCGATTTACGGACGAACAATGCGCCCAGTGGAACACGACAATGGCATGGATTAACGCCAACTTAAGCGTATACCCCTTGGATATTTTTTTAAGCAAACTATTTGGCGAGTTGCTTTCTCAGCCTGGTTTTGCTTTTCATCAGGATCTTGAAAGTGGCAGCTCCACCGCCCAACTGATTAACTCTTTTAAAAAGTTCAGACATGCTTTTGGTTATCAATCGGATATTGACCAGGTAGAACTTGCAAAAGAATTTATCAAAAATGTTCAAACGGGCTTGCTGGCAGCGACATTTGTGCCTGATGAACAAGACGATGACGATCAATTAGTCCTGATTACACCAGTAATGAGCTTTTTAGGATTAAACAAAACCGTTGATTATCAATATTGGCTTAATGTAGGTAGCAGCGGATGGTATGAACGTCTCGAACAACCGCTCACTCACCCAATCGTGCTAAGCAGACATTGGCAACGTGGCAGGAAATGGACTGCTGAAGACGATTTAGCACTTAGCAAAGAAACACTGGAAAAATGCGTCCGTGGGCTATTCAATCGTTGCCGAAAAGAAATTATTTTAGGTATCTCCGAATACAGTGAAACAGGACAGGAAGAAAAAGGGCTCTTGTTGCTCCATTACCAGGCACTAATACGACGGGCATTAAGGAACGAAAAGAATGACTAATATAAAGTTCCGCGATTCTCAGGCTCGTATATTGAATTATCAAGGCGGTTTAATGGGAATATCCGCTGTACCAGGCAGTGGCAAGACTTTTACCCTTTCTCATCTCGCTGCCAAGCTTGTCATGGAATGCGATTTGGCTTATGACCAGGAAATCTTAATCGTCACCTTCTCCAACATCGCCGCGGACAACTTTTCATCGCGAATTGGCTCAATTTTGTCGAATCAAGGGATTGTTGAAGGGATTGGCTACAAAGTTCGCACCCTGCATGGACTGGCAAGCGATATTATTCGCGAAAGGCCAGACCTGGCAGGTTTAGGTAACAATTTTTCAATTATTGATGAATCCGAAAGCACTGAAATTTTACAGGAGCTCATTCGCTATCAAATGGCGCAAAATCAAAATGTTATTTATGATTTAGTATCTGATAGTTATCGAAGCAGAAACAATGATGCTAAAATTGAAAAAGAGTTACTCAAAGAATTAGAACGAATTGCGTCCGTTTACATCAAAACTGCCAAAGATCATCTCTTGTCGGTAGAAGAACTTCAAAGCCTCATTAATAAAACAAAATCGCCTACTTCGCTGCTATTAATCTGCCAGGATATTTTTCGATCTTATCAAGCCGCGCTTAATTACCGAGGTGCTGTTGATTTTGATGATTTAATACGTCTTGCCTGGTTGAGCCTTAATAATGATGAAGGCTTGTTAAAATCTCTTCAATACCGTTGGCCATACATCCTTGAAGACGAAGCCCAGGATTCCAGTTTTGTGCAGGAAGCGATATTAGGATTGCTCACCAAAACAAATCGGAATTGGGTCCGTGTTGGTGATCCAAATCAGGCCATTAATGAAAGCTTCACAACCGCTAACCCACGCTTACTGAGAAACTTTAACGCGCGTCCAGATGTACGCAGTGAAGCTTTGCCTGAATCTGGACGCTCTTGCCCTGATATCATCGCCCTTGCCAACACATTGAACGAATGGAGCCAACATCATCATCCCAATCCCGCCATCCGCGATGCTTTGAGTTATCCGCTTATTGAATTAACAAAACCTGATGACCCACAACAAAACCCAAAATGTTGCGTGCCGTCCGTTTTCTTAAACGGTTCACGCTTCAACACTCAGGAAGAAATAGATTTTATAATCGAAGACGTAAAAGATTGGCTTAAGAATCATCCTGAAGATACCGTAGCCGTATTAGCGCCAATCAATAAACGCGTTGCCAAGCTTGCTGGAGCGCTTACAAAAGCAAGAATACCTGTTGAGCAAGCCTTGATGAGAAATCCCATCAACACACGTAAATCTGCGGGTTCCATTTTTCATATTTTGAACGCGTTAGTAAAACCAACCGACTCCAGCCTCCTGGCAAATGCTTTCAAAGTCTTTTACCGCCACTATCAGGAAGATGAGGAAAGCTGGCTTGTCGTTGAAAAATGCACACGATACATACAAAACATCCATAATCTGGAAGACTTTGTATATGGTGAAATCTTAGACCAGCCCGTCGAGTTTGAAGATATGCTTGAAGAAGAACTCGCTCATGACTTTCTCTCGCGTTTTGTTATCAACCTGAGACGATGGCACCAAGCGACTATCTTACCCCTGGACCAAACCATTATCACCATCGCTCAGGATCTCATGTTGGATCCTATTGAACTCGCTACGGTTCATAAGATATCCCAACTTGTACGCCAAATATTGCATGACCAGCCCGAATGGAACATTAATAGTGTTTTGACAGAAATAAAAAGTATCGCTAACAACACCAGAACTTTTTTCAGTTTCAACGATGCTGAAGATGGTTTTAACCCTGATTTACATAAAGGAAAAGTTGTTGTTGCCACATTTCATAAAGCAAAAGGTTTGGAGTGGGATAAGGTCTATTTAAGCTCGCTAAATACCTTTGATTTTCCATCGGGCAGCTCCGATGACTATTTTATTTCTGAAAGGGATATTTTTGTTGAACCTAAAAACCGTCAGGCTGAAATTCGAATGGAGTTGGAATCCATTTTTAATCCAAACACGCCGGCATATGTTCCATGTGTTGCTACGATCATTGATCGAAATGATGTTTCCCGTGAACGTATTCGACTTTTATATGTCGGCATAACCCGCGCTAAAAAGTCCATAACAACAAGTTACAACACGGGTAGATTTCAAAAGCAATGTGAAGCTTTGGCAAGCCGTGAGTTAAGGAGACTTTTGAAAGATGAAAACTCAGTTACCTCATAATTTTGTCTTTTCGCAAAGTAATATGCAAACTTATTTGAACTGTCGCTATAAGTTCTACCTGCGCTATATCCAAAAACTTGCCTGGCCGGCTCAAGCCATCATAGAAGATTTGCGCTTTGAGGAAGACCAACAGGCAGGTATCCGTTTTCATCAGCTTTTACATCAATACTTTATTGGCTTCAATCCTGAATTATTAATCCAAATGGCGAAAAATGACCCTGACAATCGTGTTTCACGCTGGTTTCAAACTTTTCTCAATAGTCCGTATGCGGGACTTCAAGGAAAAATTGAATCTGAAAAAAATGTCTCAACATGTATTGATGACAAAAATTATGTCGTTAAGTTTGATTTATTACAATTAGATGGCGGCCAATACACGATTTATGACTGGAAAACATCAAACAAGGTTCACCGCAGGGAAAGACTTATAAACAATATTCAAACCCAACTATACCCGGTTGTCCTTTCAGAAGCTTATCAGACCAATCAAACAATTCACTTTGTTATCTGGGAAATAAATTCGCCCGAATTACCCATCGTTTTTCCTTTTTCACAACAAGATATCAATCGCAACAGACAGTATTTTGAAGAGCTGACTGATGAAATTGTTTCCCTGGAAAAACCTGACTTCTTCAAAACATCCAATATTCGTCAGTGCAAGATATGTGAATATCGTTCCCATTGCGACCGCGGTATTATGCCAGCCACGCTTGAAGACCTGGGTGAAAACGCATTTATTAACCTTAAAGATTATTGGATTACAAACAGAGACGATGCAAACTTGGTATAATTTGAAAATAAAAGAATGGGCAGAACAGGACTCGAACCTGCGACCTCTTCTGTGTAAAAGAAACGCTCTAACCAACTGAGCTATCCGCCCGGGAAGACCTATTATACATCAAAATGAGAATTGCAAGATATATTTCACAAGACAATTCCATCCAATATGGCTGGATTGACGGAGACCGCATCGGAAGCATCCAAGGTAACCCCTTTGGCGAATACCGACGTTTTGAGGCCAAGCAAAAACTCAATGAAGTCAAACTGCTCGCGCCTTGTGAACCCAGTAAAATTATCGTTGTCGCCCATAACTATGCTTATAAGTTTGAAGATGTACTAACTCCACCGCCAGCTTATCCCATTTTTTCTTTCAAACCTAGTTCTTCTTTGATTTCAAGTGGCGATCCTATTTTGTTGCCACCTCAATCCCGACGGGTTGAGCATGAAGCTGAATTGGCTGTTGTTATTGCAAAAAAAGCCCGTTGGCTTAAACAAGAAGAAGTTAAAGATGTCATCTTTGGTTATACCATTGCCAATGATATTACCGCCCGAGACCTGGAAATATCCGACGGTCATTCAAGCCGCTCTAAGGGTTTTGATACCTTTTGTCCACTCGGGCCCTGGATTGAAACCGATTTTGACCCATCCGATGCAATTATCTCCTGTAACGTTAATACTGCTATGCGTCAAATGGCATCAACGAGAGATATGCATTTTTCAATCGATCGCCTTTTGATGTTCATCAGTTCAGTGATGACACTTATGCCAGGAGACCTCATTCTAACAGGCACACCCAATGGTAGTAGCATCTTAGAAGCTGGTGATATCGTCACCGTAAATATTGAAGGAATCGGCAATCTTGTTAATCCAGTTCAATCAGCGAGACCTTAGAGTAAACATGTCTGCTTTTTTTATTCTGACCCTGAATTTTCGTCTGCAAGGTTGTACAAGCCTGAAGGAAAAGCGTTCGCGGATGGCACCTCTTCTTACAAAACTTAAGAAAGAAAACATTTCAGTTATTGAATCCTCTTTGGCTGATAGCCATCAGGAAACCGAGTTGACTATTGCTAAATTGAGTATCAATAATTCCTCTTTAGATCGCAATTTAGACCATCTTTTGGCATTTATCGATTATCATCGTGGCGATATTGAGCTGATAGATTACCAAGTTGAACGTTATCGCTTTTAAGGATTGATTGTGACACTTATTGACAAAAAGTTATTAAATAAAATTTTGTACCATGTTGAGAAGCCAGGCCGTTATGTTGGTGGCGAACACAACATGTTTTTAAAAGACTGGCATTCAGTTGACACACGGCTTGCCTTGGCTTTTCCAGATATTTATGATCTTGGTCAAGCTAATCTGGGGCTGAGCATCTTGTATGAGCTTGTCAATGACCGTCCAAAACTCTTAGCTGAACGTGTTTTTACACCCTGGCATGATATGGAAACTGCTATGCGCGAGAATAGAATCCCCTTGTTCTCGCTTGAATCAAAAACACCGATAAAAGACTTTGATATTCTTGGAGTTACCCTTCCATACGAATCCATTTACACCAATGTACTAAATCTTTTGGATTTATCTGACATCCCGATAAGGTCAGCTCAAAGAGATACCAGCCATCCCTTGGTCATCGCTGGCGGTCAAGCCTGTTTCAATCCTGAGCCAATGGCAGATTTCATTGACGCTTTTGCAATTGGAGATGGCGAAGAAGTCATCTTTGAAATTATCCGAACTTATCAGGAATGGAAATCGAAGAACCTGGATAAAAACGCATTATTGAAGAGCCTGGCTAAAATAAGTGGTGTTTATGTTCCCTCTCTTTACGAGGTCAGTTATTTTGATGATGGGAGTATAAAACAAGTTGGACCCATTGAGAATGACGTTCCTAAAACAGTTCTAAAGCGCATTTCTCCTACTTTACCAGCGCCTATCAAGAAACAAATCGTACCTAACATTCAAATTGTACATGACCGTATCGCTGTCGAAATTATGCGCGGTTGCACACGTGGTTGTCGTTTTTGCCATGCCGGTATTGTAAACCGTCCTGTAAGGCAAAGAAATCCTGAAGATATTCTTGAAGCGATTGAATTGGGTGTAAAGGCTACAGGCTATGAAGACCTTAGTTTGCTCTCACTGTCTTCTTCTGACCATACACAAATCCTGGACATCACCAAAGCAGTCTATGAACAAAACAAAACCCGTCGTTTGAGTGTCAGTCTGCCTTCCTTGCGCATTGAATCATTCTCTGTTGATCTTATGGACGAGCTAAAAGATTTGCGCCCTGGCGGTGGGTTTACCATCGCGCCAGAAGCTGCCACAGACCGAATGCGCACCATCATCAACAAACCTTTGGATGATGAAATCTTGTTTGAAACAGTTGAAACAATTTTCAGTCATGGTTGGCTAAATCTAAAGATGTATTATATGATTGGACTGCCAGGCGAACGTATGGAAGATGTCGAAGCCATTCTTGAGACTGCCCGAAAGGTACAACAAATAGGCAAAAGACTTCGCGGAAATCGTGTTAGGATTCATGTGAGCATCGGCACTTTCATTCCAAAACCCCATACGCCATTCCAATGGGCCAACTCTGAAGACCCTGAAAGCGTCCAGAAAAAAATTGACTTCTTGCGCGAAGGTATGCGCCAATCTAAAATCAAGCTCTCTTACAACCGCCCTGATTCAACATTGCTCGAAGCCTGGCTTTCACGTGGAGATCGGCGCTTAGGACAAGTTATAGAACAAGCATGGCAAAATGGTGCCAAATTTGATGCCTGGGATGAGGGTTTCCAAAAAGACTGTTGGTACAAAGCTTTTGAAGAAGCAGGTATTAAACCTGATTTTTATATAAATCGCGAGCGTAGATTAGATGAAATATTCCCCTGGGATCATATTTCAACAGGTGTTTCAAAAGACTTTTTGTTGGAAGAATACGAAATGAGTCAACGCGGTGAAACGCGTCTTGACTGTCGAAAAGGCTGTCATGTGTGTGGCATATTGGATTGTTTTTCTGACATCCGTCCGAATCAACAGGATATTTACTGGGGGTGTCCGTGAATCCAATAACCCCATTTAGAGTACGTATAAAATTCGCGAAGTTAGAAAACCTCCGTTTTATTGGCCATCTTGATTTGCAACGTTTGTTTGAACGCGCGTTGAACCGAACGGGTTTGCCCCTGCGCTACACCCAAGGTTTTTCACCCAAAATCCGAATTAATATCGCTTCTGCTTTACCACTTGGTTTTATAAGTCGCGCTGAAGTCCTCGACTTTTGGCTTAACGCGCCTGTTGATTTGCAGGAAATTCTTGAAAATCTACAGTCGGCATTGCCCAAAGATTTACAAATATTGGACATACAAGAAATTCCAAACAATGCGCCCAGTCTTCAAGCCAGTGTTAAATCAAGCGAATATTCTATCATAATTCCTAACACCTATGCGCAAGACGACATTAATACAAAACTTAGAAATATTTTAGACTTGGAAACTATCCCAGTTGAACGACGCGGGAAAATTATAGACATTAAACCAATGATAACAACCCTTTATTTTTATGAAGAAGGTGATTCCACTATTCTCCATTTACAAATGGATTCCAGCGCTACAAATAATGGACGCCCTGATGAACTGCTAAAACTATTAGGCATTGATCCTGCTGATGTTATCATTGAAAGAACAAATTTAGTTTTTGAGGAGTAAAACATGGATGACTGCATTTTTTGTAAAATTGTAAAGGGAGACATTCCCTCATATAAGGTTTATGAAGATGAATATTGCTTCGCTTTTCTGGATGTTCAACCCATTTCTCGCTATCACACATTGGTTGTGCCCAAAAAACACTATGAAAACCTTTATGACGTACCCGAAGATGTGTATCAACAGGTTATGAAAGCAACCAAGAATGTTGTGGATATGTATCGCGACAAATTAGGTATTGTGAATACTCAACTTTTCAACAACTCCGGTCCTTTAACACTCCAGACGGTTTTCCACTTTCATATGCACGTTGTGCCCAGAACTGAAGAAGATAAACATCAATTTAAACTGGATGTCCGTTCTGAATTAGTTTCAGAATTTCCAGAGATGATCAAAAAATTAGGATAGCTATGCATACCGATTTTGGGTATAATGTTTGCTCTTGTTCCCGTGGCCTAACGGATAAGGCACTGGCCTCCGAAGCCAGTCATGTGGGTTCGATTCCCACCGGGGACATTTTCTTTTAATACAAGTTCAACGCATTGGAGTGACTATGGACCAATTGCCATTTGACCAGCCCAGTCCTGACTTATTAGAAGAGTTGAAATATCTTCGGCAAAAGATAAATTACCACAATTATCTTTACAACACCTTGGATCAACCCGAAATTTCTGACTATGAATTTGACCAGCTTTTCAAACGCCTGAAGGAAATCGAACGCAACAACCCCGAGCTTATTACCCCTGATTCGCCAACACAAAAAGTCGGCGCAAAACCATCAGAACGCTTTCATAAGGTCAATCATCCTGCTCAGGTTCTCAGCCTAACCAATGCTTTTGGTCCACAAGAAACACTCGATTGGTACAACCGTATAATCCGTTTGGAGCCAGAACTTGAAACAGCGGATTTTGTGTTAGAGCCCAAACTGGATGGTCTAACCGTTGTCCTGCATTATCATGATGGCGTCTTCACTCTTGGTGCGACGCGTGGCGATGGTCTCATCGGTGAAGATATTACTGCCAACTTGCGCACCATTCCCAGCCTGCCCTTGCGTATTCCTGTAAAACCAGGCATCGAGGTGCCAAATGAAATAGTCTTTCGTGGAGAAGTTCTTATTCTAAAAGAGGATTTCAATAAGCTCAATGCTGAACTTGAAGCCAAAGGTGAAAAAACTTACTTAAATCCACGTAACACTGCAGCAGGTTCATTGCGCCAACTTGATCCTGCAATCACTGCAAATCGCCCATTAAAACTCTTTATATATCAAATCTTACATGCTTCAGGTCCGATTCCAGATACACAAGAAAGCATTCTTGACTATATAAAAGCACTTGGTATACCGTGCGATTCTCTTCGTTGGCATGCTGATAACATCCAAAAAGCAATTGCCATTTGCGAAGCGCAAACGAATGCACGCCATAATTGGCCCTTTGAAGCAGATGGCATTGTTATTAAAATCAACAATCAGTCTCTTTATAATCGCCTTGGTTCCATTGGTAAGGACGCACGCGGTGCGGTAGCGTATAAATACCCTGGAGAGGTTGTAGAAACTACCGTTTTGGATATCCAAAACAATGTGGGACGCACTGGTGTCATCACCCCATTAGCGATTTTAGAGCCTGTTATGGTTGGCGGTGTAGTGGTTAAACAAGCCACTTTACACAATTTTGATTTCATCGCCGATAAAGATATCCGCATTGGCGATCGCGTTTTAATCAAGCGCGCGGGTGAGGTCATTCCATATATCATCTCGACCTTACCAGAAAAACGCGATGGCAGCCAGATGTCATTTGATCCGCCAGCTACCTGTCCAAGTTGTGATACAGCTTTAATAAAAGATGCTGAGACGGTCGCATGGTATTGTGAAAATGTCAACTGCCCTGCTCAACTCAATCGTACCATCGAAAACTATGCCTCACGTACTGCAATGGATATCGCTGGACTTGGTGAAAAAATTGTTGTTCAGCTAACAGAAGCAGGTTTATTAAAGTCTATAGCTGATTTGTATACACTGGAAAAAGATGAGCTTCTGAAACTTGATAAATTTGGTGAGTTAAAAGCTACCAATTTGTTAAACGCCATTGAAGCGTCTAAATCACAATCCTTGCAACGTCTTATTATCGGCCTTGGTATTCATGGAATTGGAGAGGTGAGCGCTGGCGATTTGGCAAAACACTTCAAAAGCCTTGATGCTTTGGCACAAGCAAATCTTGAGGAACTTCAAACCATCCCTGGTATTGGACCGAACACAGCTGTTTCGATAGTCCATTGGTTTAATCAACCCCAAAATCAAGCCACGCTTCAGCGCCTTAAGAGTTATGGAATCTGGCCAATCATTCAAGAACAATCCGAAACTAAGAGCCAAAAGCTTTTGGAAGGACTTACCTTTGTCATCACTGGCACCTTGCCAAACATGACCCGCGATGAAGCCAAACTGCTCATTGAATCAAACGGCGGAAAAACAACCGGATCGGTAAGCAAAAAGACAAACTATTTACTCTTAGGCGAAAGCCCAGGTTCCAAGCTCGACAAGGCATTAGAAATCGGTATTAAAACCATAAGCGAAGAAGAATTGAAAAAATTGCTATTAAAGTGACATCGTATTATCTATTCATTGAACACAAAACCGGCATCTATTTCAATAATGATGGCACTTATTTTAAAGGAAACATTAATATCAAATCTGAACCGTGAGCAGTTTTTAAACCCTTCTGAGTACCTATTATTTTATGATTGACTATTTTCTAAGTTCAACAAAATGTGTTGTTCATTTTTTATATTGACGTGATAGAATTAAGCCAATAAATTATCTTCCCTTTTTTGATGCCAATTATTTTTAATAAGACACGTTAGCAAAGCAAAATCGCACTATTTTCAGATATAGATAAAAGTCAAAGGGGAAATTAATGCATTTTCTTCAGAATTAAATGCTGTAATAACAGGAGGTCTTTCATGCTAACAAAAAAAATATTGTCTGCTTTATCTGCGTTTAGCGTTATGCTGCTTTTGTTGCCATATGCGGTGCTGGCACAGGAAACGCCCATCACCGCCGCGGAAATAGCAGGCGAATGGAGCGGTGATGCAGTATTTAAAAAGGGAAACCCCGGAAACCGGGCAACTGTGCCGATCAGCATTACAATAGCCGAGGATGGTACTGGTATATTTACATTTTTAACCATTACCTTTCCCATAAGTTATTCGGACGGTATTATAAGAGGTTCAATACAACTAGGCGCATGGAGCAACTCGTTTAACGCGACTGTGAGCCGTCATGCGGATGAAATCATAATCGAGGGCGAATACATAATAGTCCTGAATGAAAATATGGAACCCGCTGTGTATTCGTGGAAGGGGACAAAAATAGACGAAACAGTGGCCAAAACACAGCCCCCCGAAGATGAACCGTCCGGGGAGGATGATATCCCTGTGTTGATAAACCCGACTCTGGCTCCAGGTGAAACACCTGCACCAACACCATCTCCGACAGCGCGGTGGTGGTTACTAACCCCAACGAAGGATCCCACAGCATCGACATTGGTACGGTTTGGCGATCTTTGGGGTGAAGTCAACGTACGCCCGAATGACGAAGACGATGACGCTTACATTTTCGCGGAGTTGAGTACACCTTTACACCATAACGACCGAATCAGAACTTTGACAAGGAGCGGAGCCATCCTTTCTTTTTCCGATATGTCAACTTTCGTCATGAAAGAGGACACAACAATCGTGCTGGACATTGCTACCGAACATAAAAGCAAAATTATGATGGTTGCCGGAAACGTATGGACTAATTTTAAAAGGATGTGGATAGATGGCACCATGGAAATTGAGATGAATCAAGGTGTCTTAGGTACCAAGGGCACAACCTTTATTTGCGAGGAAATCAACGGCGTTTCCACCCTGAAAGTCCTTGAAGGAGAGGTGGAATTCACCTCAAAGGCCACCGGAGAGGCGGTACTTGTCAGCGATGGACAAATGATCAGCGCGGACGCATACGGCCTCGGGGAAATAGAGCCATTTGATATTGAGGAAGAAATGAAGGGTTGGCATGAAACCGCGCGGCAGATCACGGCCAACGAAATCAATAAGAAATCAAGAAGGGGCGTCTTTATCACCATCGGACTTGTTCTGGCGCTGGGTATTATCGCATCGGTTATAATCGTCGTGTTGCGTCATGAACGCAGCAGGAAGCTCAGCCCTGTTCCAACCATCGCGCCATATTATGTCCCCAAGCACTGTTCTCGCTGTGGCAATTCGGTTCCACCTGCCAGCAAGTATTGCCCGTTCTGTAGCGCGCCTCGCGTTGCGCCATATACTGCACCGCGGCACTGTTCTCGTTGCGGTAAAACATTGCCACCTGGCGGTAAGTTTTGCCCAATCTGTGGCGCGCCTGTTCCCGTGCCCCTTCGGATTCATACAGGTAGGTTCTGAAACTCTTCTATCCATTACCACGCTCACAAAAAGCCGCCTTCTTATTCATCAGTGAAGGCGGTTTCTATTTTGAAGATATTAATATCAAATCTGAACCGTGAGCAGTATTTAAACCCTTCTGAGTACCTATTTTTTTATGAATGACTATTTTCTAAGTTCAATGAAATGAGTTGTACATTTTTTATATTGACATGATAGAATTAAGCCAATAAATTATCTTCCCTTTTTTGATGCCAATTATTTTAAAAAAACCACGTTAGCAAAGCAAAATCGCACTATTTTCAGATATAGATAGAAGTCAAAGGGAAAAATTCTTAAGAATTAAGTGCTGTAATAACAGGAGGTCTTTCATGCTAACAAATAAAATATTGTCTGCTTTATCTGCGTTTATTGTTATGCTGCTTTTGTTGCCATATGCTGTGCTGGCGCAGGAAACGCCCATCACCGCCGCGGATATCGCAGGCTATTGGGTTGGCGATTTTTATCGAGAAGATGACTACTTACCAGGTACCTTCTCCATGAAATTATACAAGGATGGAACCGGTATATTTGATGGTTTCTTTAGTGATTCATTTCCTGTAAGTTATGCGAACGGGATTATAAGCGGCACTGGTGTAACAAAATACGAATACGCCACGATTAACATTTCGCTTAACGCCTCGGTGAGCCGTGATGCGGGTGAATTCATAATTGAGGGCAAACTTACATCGGAATCTTCCCTGGGAGATGAGGGCGATCCGCCTGTAGTGTGGTTTTTTAAGGCGACCAGGATAGGCGTACCAGTGTCACCAAAAGAGCTGCCCGAAGATGAACCGTCCAGGGAAGATGATATCCCTGTGCTAATAAACCCGACTTTGGCACCAGGCGAAACACCTGCACCAACACCATCACCTACGAAAAGGATACCAAAACCGACATTGGAAGACACAATTGTCCGATTTGGCGATCTTTGGGGTGAAGTCAACGTACGCCCGAATGACGAAGACGATGATGCTTACATTTTCGCGGAGTTGAGTACGCCTTTACACCATAACGACCGAATCAGAACTTTGACAAGGAGCGGAGCCATCCTTTCCTTTTCCGATATGTCAACTTTCGTCATGAAAGAGGACACAACAATCGTGCTGGACATCGCTACCGAACATAAAAGTAAAATTAAGATGCTTGCTGGTAATTTTTGGATAAACTTTAAAAAAATCTGGACTGATGGTTCTATGGAAATTGAGATGAGCCAAGCCGTTTGCGGTATCAAGGCTACAACCCTAATTATCGAAGAGACCGACTATGTTTCCACCCTGAAAGTCCTTGAAGGAGAGGTGGAATTCACCTCCAAGGCTACTGGAGAGGTGGAATATGTTGGTGGTGGACAGATGATCAGCGCGGACGCATACGGTCTCGGGGAAATAGAGCCATTTGATATTGAGGAAGAAATGAAGGGTTGGCATGAAACCGCGCGGCAGATCACGGCCAACGAAATCAATAAGAAATCAAGAAGGGGCGTCTTTATCACCATCGGACTTGTTCTGGCGCTGGGTATTATCGCATCGGTTATAATCGTCGTGTTGCGTCATGAACGCAGCAGGAAGCTCAGCCCTGTTCCAACCATCGCGCCATATTATGTCCCCAGGCACTGTTCTCGCTGTGGCAATTCGGTTCCACCTGCCAGCAAGTATTGCCCGTTCTGCAGCGCGCCTCTCGTTGCGCCATATACTGCACCGCGGCACTGTTCTCGTTGCGGTAAAACATTGCCACCTAGCGGTAAGTTTTGCCCAATCTGTGGCGAGCCTGTTCCCGTGCCCCCCTCGGATTCATACAGGTAGGTTCAATCCTTTCTATCCATTACTAAGCTAACAAAAAACCGCCATCTTATTCATTTTTGATGGCGGTAATTTAGTGGAGATGGCGGGAGTCGAACCCGCGTCCGAAAGATTAGACTCTCGAATCTCTACGAGCGTAGTCAGTTAATTCATTTAATCTGATGTAATCTAACTGACTGAATAAACATCAAACGATCCGCTTGGACCCGAAAGCCCTCTTAGGATTACCTCACGGAAAGATAATCAGCAATCTGACTTTTATGACATCTTTACCGCGACCGGTCAGATAAACGGTCTCGGGAGACGTGATCTCGTCTCTGGAGATCAGCCACCTTTTAATCTCGCTTATGCAGCGAGGGGAAGGGTAGCGTAGGATGTGCGATTGGCACTTATTGTTTTGTACTGATTTTACGAGGTCGGTACCTCTCGGCTCGCAATTCGGAACCAGCCTCTCCCGTCGAGACCTGGCATCCCCTTGCATGCCTATTATACATCAAATACAAAAAAAGCCCCTCCTTTTGAAGGGACTTTTTTGTTAGATTTGTATTTAATTATTATTGGAGCTGTTCAAGCTGTTCAGCAAGAATGGCATTAGCTGTTTCATTCAATGCTGTCATAATAGCTGCAACATCACTTGTTGGGTCTTCAATGATGCTGGCCATGGCATTGTTCATTTCTGTGCGGATAGGATCGTAGCCAGGAACAGCAGGTTCAAAGGCACCGTATTGGATTAATTCCCAAGCAGTCTTGTAGGGGGGATAGGTCTCAAAGAAATCAGTCATTTTTTCAGCAACACTCTTTCGAACGGGGAAGTATTGGGTTTCTTTTGCCCAATAAACCTGAACGTCAGGGCTGGTGTAGTATTTCAAGAAGAGCCAGGCTGCTAATTCGCGTTCTGGAGTTGATTTGGGGATGCTAACGCTCGCACCGTAGATGTTCTGTTTAATCGTACCAGTGTTGGGGATAGCTGCAACACCCCATTCCATTTCACCGACGCCAGCTTCAATAGCTTTGGGATAATAGACACCCAAACCTGAGCTTGACGCGCTGGTGAAGAGGGATTTACCAGCACCAAATTGGACCTGGTCATCATAACCGTCAACAATACGCACACAGCCATCAGCTGCCAGGCTTTGCAGGAAGCTCATTGCTGCGATAGCTTCTGGGCTATCAAAGGTGAATTTATTTGTAGTGGTGTCAAAGATGTCGCCACCGAAAGCAAATACCCAGCTGGCCATATTGGAGGCGTCATAGCGCATTGCCATACCGATTGGTTCTGCATCGCCAGTGCCCTTGGAGAAAGGATTATCAACAGCTTTACAAGCCATTTCTTTAAATTCTTCTGGGGTCTTTGGAGCAGCTTCGTAACCCATTTCCTTTAACCATGAAAGGTTGTAATATAACACTTCCATTGAGCGGTTTGGTGGAATACCAAGGCGTTGGTTGTCATATAATGAATAGACATCCTGTGCAAAGAAGGCATCCATATAGTCATCTTGAACTTCTTGAGGAAGACCATAAACTGGATCATTGATGATTGTGTTCATATCAAAGATGGCATCGGCCAATTGATACATCGCAACCTGGTTTTGATAACCAACAACGATATCTGGAACGTCTGGGGTATTCAAAACAGTCATCATCTTAGTGTAAATTTCAGCATATTTACCGGCAACTTCAGCTTTGACTGTAATTCCATATTCGTTTGTCGCGTTAAAATCATCGACGATTTTTTGCAATACGGCTTCGCGGTCACCGCTGTGGTTGTGCCAGAAGACAATTTCCTTTGCAGGTTCTACGTCTGCCCAAATGCTCTCGGGTTCAGCAGGGGCTTCAGGTTCTGCAGGTGCTTCGGGTTGGGCAGGTGATTCAGGTTGTGCAGGTGCTTCGGGTTGTGCAGGTGCTTCGGGTTCTGGGGTCGTAGCTGGAGTGGTTTTACATGCTGCCAGAACGAATGCTGCGATGAGGATCATCGCAATGATGGTAAAGATTCTTCTTCTCATTTTGTTTCAAAACCTCCGTTTGAACATAGAATATTTTAACCAGGCACAAATCGGCCTGTGTGTTAACTCTAAATACATTTTATCCTTTTAAGCCAGTAGTTGCAATCCCTTGTGTGAATTGTTTCTGTGTGAAGACATAGAGAACAAGCACTGGTATCAAACTAATAACGGCACCAGCCATTAGAAGATGGGTTTCAGTTCCGGCTTCGGACACAAAATTATACAAACCGACCATTAATGTTCGCCATTTACGGCTGGTAACGATAAGTGGCCATGAAAAAGCATTCCATGCTCCTGTAAATGCGAATAAAATAACAGTTACGATTGGGGCAGAACTAATTGGTAGGACAATTTGGGTTAAGAAGCGCATATGACCTGCCCCGTCAATACGGGCTGCATCCCAAAGTTCATTCGGAACTTGTTGAAAAAACTGTTTCAACAAGAAAATACTAAAAGCATTCGCCATAAATGGAACAGTTAATACCCAAAATGTGTCATTCCAGTTTCCCCAGGGGATAATATTCCCACGAATCATGAACAAATTTGGAATTAATGTAACTGATTCAGGTACCATCATGGTCGCAAGAAACAGAGTGAAAATCAAATTACTGCCAGGGAATTTGATTCTTGCAAAAGCATAGGCAGCAAGGATTGATGTAATCAAAATGCCAACTATCGTTCCGATTGTTACCATCGTGCTGTTTAAGAAATATTCTCCGAACTTCGCTCTGCTCCAAGCCTCAGCGTAATTTTGCCATTGTGGGACGGACGGCAACCAACGGATTTGCAGTGTTTCGCCCAAGGTCATTAACGATTGCGAAACCATCCAAAAGAAGGGGAATAAACTGATGATTGCGCCAATGATTAAGACTGTGTATAAAACTATTTTGCCAAGTATCCTTAATGCAGGATTAGTCTTTTTTATTGTTCCAATGTGTTGTTTTAGGACATCTTGATTAACCATAGAAGACCCTTTCTGCCATAAGTTTATTTTGGATAAATGTCAAGCCCAAAATGATTAAGAACAAAACCATTGACATGGCGGTTGCGCGTCCAAATTGAGTAAATTGATAGAAGCGTTCAAAAATGTAAACACTGGCGGTTACAACAGAGGCGCCAGCGGATGGAACTTTTAGCACATAAATATGGTTGAATGCCTTAAAAGTGCCAATCAATGAAATCATTGTGAGATAAAAAGTTATTGGTGAAAGATATGGGATAGTAATATTTCTGAAAAGTTGCCATTTAGTTGCACCATCAATTTCGGCAGCTTCATAAACTTCCTTTGGAATGTTACCCAAACCGCTCAAATAAATGACAACGTTATATCCAACAAAAGTCCAAATACCAAATATCATAATGACAATTAACGCCAGACTGGGCCCTGCCCAAAAACCTTCGACGTTTAAACCGAGAAGTTTTAAGATCGGTGTGCTCTCAAATCGCCACTTAAGTGGTTCTAAACCAAAAAGCCCAATAAAACGATTCGCAATTGAATAAGGTGTTCGATTAAAAATGATTCTGAACACGACAGAAGTTGTTACCGCTGGCGTAATATATGGCAAAAAGTAAAGTAAACGAAAACCTTCTTTAAACTTTATGTCCTGGTAAAGAAGATAGGCGATTACAAGACCGATGATAATTTGAGTTGGCACGGTTCCCATAGCATAATATAGTGTGTTGACCAATGATTGCAAAAAAGGTTTATCTCCAGTCACCATCATCGCACTCCAGCCTTTTGAGAACAATATGCCGGAAACTACTACAATCGGCAAGAAAGCTAACCAACTATACTTACTATATTTATTAGCAGCCTTCTCTAATTTGTTTTGGACAAAAAAAGCCAGGAAAAGGACAGCAACGCCACCCAAAACCCAGAAGAAATTTTCCCAGGAGCCAAAAATCTCGAGATAGTTCTTAAGACCGATGAAATCACCTTTTTTGACATTCCAGTTGATCAGAGACATATAAAATGCATATCCAATTGGGAATAAGCCAAATAAGAATATGATAATGACTGCTGGCGTAATGAAGGAATAGGCAGTGATTAAATCGACTACTTTTTGAAAACTTAATCCTGCTTTTTTAATTGTAGGTGGTTCCTCTAAAAAAGGGGATTCTAATTCCACCTCATACTGAGGGTGGTTCTCAATCGGAGAGTTGGGAACAACGGGTTCTTTTGTGTTTTCTGAAGTATTATCTTCCACTAAAACCTCTTTTCTCTTAGAAATAAAAGTTTCATTAAACATCCAATGTACATTTTACTCTAATACATGATAAAAAAACCAAATTGCTTTTTATCATTTTGGATCGCTTTAAAATCATTTTCATTTCTAAGTTATTGTACTTCATAAAACGAAGATTTTTTATTGTTGGGAAAGAAAATCTGGTCATTTTACAAGAATCTTACCAAATCAGTCGTTTTTCTAATGCCTATTGCATATTTAAATAAACAATGACAGGGTCGTGATCGCTAAAAGCGTCCATTTCAGGGGTTCCAGTATTCAAATGAACTATTTGGAAGCTTTCCATTTTATTGTATAGTAATTCACTCAAAAAGATATGATCCATTATTTGACCGTTTCCTTCGTGGATATAGGAATAGCGATTTTTTTCAGGCAAACTATAGACAGTATTCTTTAATTGGGATCCCATTAGTGTATTCACAGTTTTTGTCCAATAGAAATCATTGATGTCTCCTAATACAATAATGTTCGCGTTAGGTTTTGCTTCTAATATATGTTTCACAAATCCATTTACAGCTTTAGCTTGTGCAATTCTTCTTTCTTCAGATGGCATCGGTGGGGGTTGTATCTCACCATACAAAGGTCCATCTTCTCCTTTTGAACTGAAATGGACACCAATAATAAAAATGTCCTGTCCATTATAAGAGAACTGTGTAATCAAGGCTTTTCTGGATTGTCTGAAACAAGAATTGTTAGGCCATATGCGACCAGGGTTGTGGCTTAATGTCAAATTATTATCTTCAATGATTATTTTTGTTTCTGTGCGTGGTCCGGCCTGATTAATGGCCTTAAAAGTTAGTCCAGTATCTTCTCTATAGAGGATGACAATGCGACCGTTACCGCCTTTAATACCACCATCTACGTTTCTTTCTGGGTCAATATTCAAATACTTGTAGTCAGGCCCTCCGGTTAGATGTATTGCCCGAATGATTTTCGACAAAGTTTGATCTGCACTCACACTTTTGCTATCGAATGATCCATCATTATCCAGTACTTCCTGCAAAACAAGCACATCTGGTGAATTCAAACCTTTGACAACGTGCTTTGCCAGTTGAGTAAACCTTGCGACGTTATCTGATGCAGCCAGGTTTTCAACATTGTAACTGGCTATTGATAAATTTTTTTCCCCTTCGATAGTCTCAACTTGTTGCTCAGGAACGTTTTCTTCAATGTAAACCAAAGGCTCTATCGGCATAAGTCGATAATTAGCAAAATCATAGCCAATTACGCCTCTAACTGGAGAAAGTAGCTTAGTACCCAATCTCATTTTTGAGATATTAATAAAAGTATCATCCAACATTATTCGTTCAGGATTAAAATCATTTTCTCGAATAACAATTGCTCCAGTATCCGATATTAATCCCGCATTCCTGCCATTATCTGCAACAATGCTTATTTCGTTGAAACGGTTTGTACTACTGATGACCAATGGTTCACGGACTTCAACATACATACTTTCTAAACTTTCATAAAAGTCCATGCCATCTTCTTCAGGATCAAAAAGCCCCTTATCTTTTCCGATATAACCCACAACATCGTTTTCGATAATTTGATTCGGTATATTACGCCCGGCTTCGCCGATAACAACAGGCTCTGGCAATGGATTTTGCGAACTGACAATCTGTACTTTAGATGAATTTATCAGCCAGGTTATTGTCAAAGAATTAGATTGGTTTATAGATGGATTATGCTCTTGTACAGTTGCGGTTTCGATAAATACACGGTCTCCCCTTTTGATTAAGTTGCCAGAAGAGTATGCGACAAATAAGGCTTCTGAACTACGGTCATCACCATCTTCTACTAAATCCTGGAAGTAAAACCCATGTCCTGTAACAGCTGTAACAATCCCAGTAACACAACTCACTTGATCACCTTCATAGGGTGAGCGATGTCCAACACCTTGAATGGCGTGTATACGTGTAATTTGTTTTCCAGGACACAAAGAAAGAATATCAGCATCATCTTGATCTTGATTAGCCGGTTTTGTACATGAGTTGATTAATATCACAACAACAAGAATGATCATGATAAAGAAAGGTTTATTTTTTCGGAGCATAATCTGATTTTACATGATTTCATTTTGAAATAAGGGGAACGTGGTATATTAATGTTTAATAAAGATAAGCCTACTGCATTAAATACTTATTAAACAGTAACACAAGAAGCACACCCCTTCTTGTATGTATTTATGTAGCCAGGACTTCTAAACCAAATATTGCTTAAGGAGTGTTTGATGAACGAAGATTATATTTTAATTACAGGCGCGAATGGAGAGGTTGGTCATGGACTGATTAACCATCTTGCAAAAGTCGGTCACCAAAAGATTATTGCCTTTAGCCGAAGCCCCCTTTCTGAAGAACTACGCCCGATGGTTTCAAACCCAATGGCTATGGATGTTCAAGATCAAGAAAAATTGGCCAAACTTTTTGAGGATTTCAATATAACTACCGTTTACCATCTCGCATCGATCTTATCCACAAAAGGTGAGCATAACCCCGTATTGGCACATAGTATCAACGTTAATGGCACAATGAACTTACTTGACCTGTGTGTTAAACAAATGGAAAAGACCGGTCGCCCTGTAAAATTCATTTATCCAAGCTCCATTGCGGTACATGCTATTCCAAACCTAACCGTTAAAGCAGAAGCTGGAAAAGTGAAAGAATATGACTATGTGCAATCAACCACAATGTATGGCATTAACAAGCTCTATTGTGAAAACCTTGGCCGATATTTCAGCAGTCATTACAAGCAATTAAGTTTTTCGCCAGAAGTGCGCCCTTATGTTGATTTCCGCGCCGTGCGTTTCCCTGGTTTGATTAGCGCCGACACAATGCCTACTGGTGGTACCAGCGACTATGGCCCAGAAATGATACACGCCGCAGCAAGCAATAAACATTACAATTGCTTTGTACGCCCAGACTCTACTTTGCCTTTTATGGTCATGCCTGACGCGATTAAGTCTCTTGTCATGCTCCATGCTGCAGACCGTGAACGCTTAACCCAAACTGTTTACAACGTTACCAGCTTTAGCCCAACCGCCCAGGAAATCTACGAAGTAACCAAAGCCGCTTTCCCCAATGCTGATATTGATTTCGTTCCTGATATCAACCGCCAGGGTATTGTGGATAGTTGGCCAGCAGACATTGATGATAGCGCCGCGCGCAAAGATTGGGATTGGAAACCAGACTACGAATTTGATCGAGCTATTAACGAATATCTCATTCCTGCTATTCGTCAACGCTACGCTTAGTTTTGGAGAAATATGCCTTTATACGAATATGAATGTCAGCATTGTGGTCAGCACTTTGAGCTCTTAAGACCATTCAGTCAGGCTGACAGCCCAGCAGAATGTCCTTTATGTTCCACTAAGGAAGCAAAACGACTGCCCTCCTTAGTGAACGCCTATTGCGAAGGTGGAAGCTTAACTAAAAGCTCATCTCAATGCTCAGGGTGTTCAAGCCATAACTGTGGGAGTTGTGGATGAAAAAAACTCAAAAATATTTCGATAATAAAAATGTTTTAATTACTGGAGGCTCCAGCGGTATCGGCTTGTGCATCGCAAGTCAGTTGGTACAAATGGGAGCCTCCATTTGCCTTTTGGCACGTAATCAGAGCAAACTTGATGAAGCAGTAAAGCTCCTTTCGCCTTTTCGCAAGTACGATAATCAGAGAATTAAGTCACTTTCTGCTGATGTCGCAGATACCCAAACACTCTGTAAACTTATCCCTGAATATCTCTTGAACAACCCAACACCCGATGTTTTGATTAATGCTGCTGGTGTTGCCCGACCTGGTTATGTAGAAGACCTTGATTTGGAGATTTTCAAATGGACCATGGATATTGATTACCATGGGACTGTAAACATGACGAAACTCCTCCTTCCCCATTTTTTGGAGCGAGGCAGTGGACACATCATCAATTTTTCATCTTTGGCTGGCGTTTTAGGCGTTTTTGGTTATACCGCTTATTCTGCAGCCAAATTTGCCGTGCGAGGTTTTACGGATGTCTTGCGTGCTGAAATGAAACCGCGTGGCATAAAGGTATCCATCGTTTATCCCCCTGATACAGATACACCCCAACTGAGCTGGGAGAATCAATACAAACCTTTTGAAACACATGTCATAGCCAATTCGGATAAGCCCATTCCCGCTGAAATGGTGGCCAATGCGGTCTTAAAAGCTGCAGCTCGCAATAAGTATGCAATAGTACCTGGATTAAGCGCTAAATTGACTTATCTTCTTGGAACAACTCTCAGCAATTTGGTATATCCCATAATGGATTTACTTGTAGCTGATGCTATAAGGAAAAAACACGCTAAAAATAAATAAGTCCTTTTTAATGGAGCTCAATCAACTTTTAGATAAGTGGAAAAATGACCATTCCTTTATGGATAACGTTAGCGCGTGGATAACAACTCCAGCAATTAACGCGCGATCGGTCCCATTCCCAGATAATCTCGATGATCACTTATCCAAAGGGCTTCACAAATTAGGAATTGAAAAGCTCTTTTCACATCAGGCTGAAAGTTTTTCGGCTATACAAGATGGTAAAAACATTATCATTGCTACAGGTACAGCCAGTGGAAAGACCTTAGCTTATAATCTCCCAATTCTTAACACCCTTTTATCCGTTCCAAATGCAACCGCGCTATATTTGTATCCAACTAAAGCCCTCTCTCAGGATCAGCTAAGCGGACTTAGCGATCTCATTTCATCATCTGGTATTGAAGGCTTTATTAAACCAGCTATCTTTGATGGTGATACGCCGCAAGGTCAACGCAATGCTATACGCAATACAGCGAATATATTAAAGACTAACCCTGACATGTTACATCAGGGCATACTACCACACCATACTGCCTGGCATCGTTTCTTGTCTCATTTGCGATTTGTTGTTATAGATGAAGCACACAGTTACCGAGGTGTTTTTGGTTCACATTTCGCCAATGTTCTTCGCCGGCTCAAACGCGTTTGCGTGTTTTATGGCTCTTTTCCCCAATTCATCCTTACTTCTGCCACCATCGGTAATCCCCAGGAACTGGCTGAAAACCTTATTGAATCAGACGTTCAACTCATTGACCAGGATGGCTCTCAACATGGAGAAAAACAATTCATTATTTACAATCCTCCATTTGTAGACAGGCAACTTGGCATCCGTAAAAGTGCGGTTATAACTGGGGTTAATTTTTCCAAAACTTTAATAGAGAACTCTCATCAAACTTTGATTTTTGCCCGTACCAGAAGAACAGTTGAAATGCTTCTTAGCTACCTGCGTGATTCCTTGCCATATCAAGAACGTGATAAGGTACGCGGGTACCGAAGTGGCTATCTAAAAAAAGAAAGGCGCGATATTGAAAGCCGTTTTCGTTCGGGCGAACTAAAAGCGGTTGTTTCGACATCCGCTTTGGAATTAGGAATTGATATCGGTGATTTGGAATCGGTGATATTAATTGGTTACCCAGGCTCAATCGCGACAACCAAACAGCGTGTTGGACGCGCGGGTCGCCATAACCAAAGCTCATTGGCAATCCTCGTTCCGGCTCCGGATGCGCTCGACCAGTATCTGGCAAATCACCCAAGATATCTTACAGAAAATAATCCTGAGAACGCCCTAATAGACCCAAATAATTTATCCATACTAACTCAACATATTCTCTGCGCGGCATTTGAACTCCCATTTACAATAAATGAACCATTTGGACGGCTTGATCCCTATTTATTACGCAGTATTCTCGAATACTTTGGTCAACAATCGATCCTTAATCAGCAAAGGGATAAGTTTTATTTCATAAGTGATGATTACCCTTCTGCCAATGTTTCTCTTCGTTCTACTTCTCCAAATCGGGTTACATTAAAATTAGAAAAGGACCAGGATAGGCTTATCATTGGTGAAATTGATGCTTCCTCGGCTGCATGGTTTGTTCATCCTAGTGCCATTTACCTGCATGACGCTGAAACTTTCTTGGTAAAGCAACTCAATATGGAAAAAGGTGAATGTCTTCTACAGTCTGTCAACAGCGAGTACTATACAATTCCTAATCTAAGTACAAGCATTGAGAATTTCAGCATCATTACCCAGGAGCATCACAAAACTTATCAAAGCAACTACGGTCCTTTATCGCTCAAGTTTGAGCTAAATTCTTTTAAAAAATATCGCTGGCATACAAATGAACTGCTTGGTATTGAACCCCTTAGCATGCCCCCAGGCGAACTCGAGACAGTTGGTTTTTGGATGAACCTAAATCAAGACTTCCTGAATAAATTAAAAGAAGAAGGGAATTGGGGAGTATCACCAAATGATTATGGCACAAACTGGCAACGAATCAGAGAAAAGATTATCCAACGTGATGGTAACCGTTGTCGGGCTTGTGGAATATCTTTTGAAAGTCATCATTTGCATGTTCATCATATTCAACCATTCAAATCCTTTGTCGATTCGGAATTAGCAAATAAAGCCAGCAATTTAGTCAGTTTATGCCCTGCATGTCATAGTCTAGCGGAAATAAATGTTCGCATTCGCAGTGGACTGGCTGCTGCCAGTAACGCGCTAAGAAATCTTGCCCCACTCGTCATCATGTGCGATCAGGAAGATATTAGCATTCTGTCAGAAGCGAAATCTGTTTTGGCAAATGGTTTGCCATCCATCCTTATTTATGACAATATTCCAGGTGGTCTTGGCTTATCCAGAAAACTTTACGAAAAGCAAGCCTTTTGGATTGACCGTGCTGCTGAAGCGATTGAAACCTGTCCTTGCGCGGATGGTTGTCCTGCTTGTGTTGGTCCTGTTGGTGAACAAGGATATGGTGGAAAGGCTGAAGGAATCGCTTTACTTCGAGGATTAAAATGAGCGATTGGCAAAACCTCAGCGAACAATTACGCAAGATGGGTGTCAAATTTGGCATTCAAGAAGATACATCAAGAAGACCCAAAGCTTTGCCCATTGAATCAATTATAAATTGCGATGAAACCTATACGCCTAATGGACCCATACTAAGCGTCAAGAAGCGTTACAGTTTAGACTATACGCACGGTGATTGTAATCTAAGACCAAGTGCGTCATTTGCAAGATTATTACAATGGGCAAAAATATCTGATAATGAATCCATCTCCATTAATAATTTCATCTTCCTGGATGCTGAGACAACCGGTTTATCTGGCGGTACCGGTACAATGATTTTTTTGCTAGGACTTGCAAAATATGTAGATGATCATTTTTTGGTTGAACAATTCTTTCTTCGTAATCCATCAGAAGAACAAGCATTTTTAGTTGCAATCTCCAAGTTTTGTGCAGAAATGAAAGTTGTGGTGACCTACAACGGAAAAGCCTTTGATGTCCCCATTCTCAACACTCGCCATATTTTACAACGAATACCAAGTCCGTTTTTTGATGTTTATCATATTGATCTGCTAACCATCAGCAGGCAACTTTGGAAATTGCGTTTGGAACAATGTCGGCTGTCGAATATTGAACAAAGTATATTGCATTTTCATCGCGAAGGTGATGAAGTGCCTGGCTACCTTGCGCCTGAATTCTACAAAGAATACCTCAAAACGGGTGACGCACTGCCTTTAAAAGGAGTCTTCTATCATAATCAGGAAGACGTTGTCAGCTTGGCAGCATTGTTCAATCATATCGCGAATATATTTGAATATCCGCTTGACAAAACCTTCACATACTCCCATGACAGCTATTCCCTCGGCAAGGTTTTTGAGCATTTGGATGAAACCGAGATCGCCCACTTTCTCTATGTTCAATCTCGGGACTTTGAAGAAAATCAGAACTTACGCATACGTTCTCTGCTTCAACAAGCCATGCTTTTCAAACGTCAACATGCAATTGATCAAGCCGTACTACTTTGGAACGAAGCATTAAATCTTAAATCCATTACCGCCATGGAAGAACTATCTAAATACTACGAACACAAAACCAAAAACCTTGGAGCTGCATTAGAACTCACTAATCAGGCCATGAAACAGCTCCAGGAAGATAATAAATCAGACACAAGAATTTACGTTGCTTTTGAAAAACGCCAAATAAGACTCATTAAAAAGATCGATAAAAGAACTTAGATATCTTTTATAATCCTAAGCTTAGAAAAACAACAGCAAATGTAAATCATTGTTTACATAACCGTCTATTATTTTTGTTTTTACTCATTAGTTTTTAATAAATAAGCATGTTAAAGAAACCCAATTCTAATGAAATGCTGATATTTTGATTATTTGGTAATACTCTGTCATATTTCATATAGATTCTGCCAACTTATCTACACGCACTCTAATCGAGATTACAACACAATATGCTGAATAATGAATTCTATATTCGTTTTTATACTCAAGAAGATGTGGATTCTTTTTTCTGATTACTGCCTTCTAACTGTTTCATGGGATTGTTGAATAATCAAAATCAAGCCTTGTTGTCTTGACTCTTTTTCATTTATAACCTATGTAGGATTGTCAAACATATTGGACAGTCTGAGATAAAAATTGAATAGGTGATAAGAACTTCAATGGACGCATCGGTATATGGTTACTGCGCTGGTTGTGTCTTCTCAGTTGTCTTTTGAAATCCT
>Ga0255342_1000134_pt1 | contig 133840 bp, 128 predicted proteins | sample wastewater_treat_3_FD_192416 | JGI IMG/M metagenome (GOLD analysis project Ga0255342, IMG submission 192416) | Wastewater microbial communities from Lulu Island WWTP, Vancouver, Canada - plant14 | ecosystem: Engineered > WWTP > Wastewater > Unclassified | place: Canada: Vancouver, British...
AGGTGCTTGCCAATTGCTGCCAACGACAAAGCAGCCTGCACAAATTGCACAGACTGCTTTTGGTTACTACATAGATTATTTTTGTTTTTTGCGCTGTCTACTTGACAGGGGGCGGGTCAAAACACTCAGGGGCAAAACTTTTATGTGGGTATCCGGCTTATGTGTACCGCTTTTTATGTCACAGCTTACATAAGCTCGCAGATGAGATTTGAGAACTCTACGGGGTCCTCTATGCTCATGCCCTCAATAAGGAGCGCCTGATCGTAGAGGAGCTTTGCGTACTTGCCGATCTTGTCCTTGTCTCCTCCCTCGCTGAGTGACTTCAGCTTGCCGAAGATCTCGTGATCGGGATTGATCTCGAGAACGCGCTGTGCGTGTACCTTCTGGTCAGTTGGCATGGAGTTAAGGACCTTCTCCATCTCCAGTGATATCTCGCCCTCACTTGTAAGGCAGACAGGGTGGGATTTGAGTCTCTGTGAGAGAGCTACCTTTGTTACCTTGCCGTCCAGAGCCTCCTGAAGCTCCTTGAGCAGGTCTGCGCTCTCCTCCTCCTTAGCCTTGAGCTCCTCCTTCTTTTCGGGAGTGTCAAGACCGAGATCGTCTGCGGATACGGACTTGAATTCCTTGTCCTTGTACTTCATCAGGGACTTTATTGCGAATTCGTCGATATTGTCTGTGAGGTAGAGTATCTCGAAGCCGTTGTCCTTGACAAGTTCTGTCTGAGGCAGCTGTTCGATACGGGCTGCGCTCTCGCCTGTTGCGTAGTAGATGTACTTCTGATCCTCGCGCATTGCGGTAACGTACTCGTCAAGAGTAACAAGCTTCTGCTCGTTTGATGAAGTGAACATCAGCAGGTCCTGAAGCTTTTCCTTGTGCATACCGAAGTCGCTGTAAATACCGTATTTGATCTGTAAGCCGAATGCCTTCCAGAACTCCTCATACTTCTCACGCTCGTTCTTGAGCATCTTTTTCAGTTCATTGCTGATGGTCTTTTCTATGCTCTTTGCAATGACTTTCAGCTGTCTGTCGTGCTGGAGCATCTCACGGGAGATATTCAGAGACAGGTCCTCGGAGTCTACAAGACCCTTTACGAAGCTGAAATAGTCGGGGAGCAGGTCTGCGCACTTGTCCATGATGAGGACGCCGTTTGAGTAGAGCTGTAGTCCCTTTTCGTACTCCTTTGAGTAGAAATCAAATGGAGCCTTTGAGGGAATATAGAGCAGAGCGTTGTATGAAGGCATCTCATTGCTGATATGAGCATACTTCAGAGGCTCGTTGCAATCAAAGAACTTCTCTGTGTAGAAGTGCTTGTAGTCCTCCTCCTTGAGCTCGTTTTTGTTCTTCTTCCAGAGGGGCACCATGCTGTTGAGGGTCTCAACTTCGATGTAGTCCTCATATTCAAGGGGCTTGTTAGCCTTCTTGTCCTCCTCTGACTGCTCCTTGGGACGGCTGTGTGATACCTCCATCTTGATGGGGAAGCGGATATAGTCGGAATACTTTGTGATGAGTGACTTTATTCTGTACTGGTCGAGGAACTCTGTGTAGTTCTCGTCGTCGGTGTCGTCGAGGAGCTCCAGTATGATCTCTGTGCCTGCGGACTTCTTGTCGGCTTCTGTGATGGTGTAGCCGTCAACGCCCTCAGACTCCCACTGGTAAGCCTTGTCGCTGCCGTAAGCCTTGGAGATAACGGTGACCTTCTTTGCTACCATGAATGCGGAGTAGAAGCCTACGCCGAACTGACCGATTATCTGGTTATCTTCCTCCAGCTTGTTCTCGTTCTTGAACTTGAATGAGCCGCTGTTTGCGATAGTACCGAGGTTGTTCTCCAGCTCCTCCTCAGTCATGCCGATACCGTTATCGGATATTTTGAGGGTGCGGCTGTCCTTGTCGGCGGATATCCAGATTGCGAAATCGTCTTTATTGAGGCCGACCTTGTCGTCGGTGAGTGATTTGAAATACAGCTTATCGATAGCGTCGCTGGCGTTGGAGATAAGCTCACGGAGGAATATCTCCTTATGAGTATAGATCGAGTGGATCATCATATCGAGAAGTCTTTTGGACTCTGCTTTGAACTGTTTGGTTTCCATTTATAACATCTCCATAGTAGAATTAGCACTCTATCTCTTAGAGTGCTAAAACAAGTATATAACTTTTACAGGTACAAAGTCAAGGGGGAGAGAAAATGTTTACAATTTGTTCATATTTGTACTGCCCATTTTCAGCCTTGACAAAACCCTGCACTTTGGTATATAATAGTGATTAGTGGTCAGTGCATAGTTGTAAGGCTGACCGACAATAATCAAAAGGCGTAGCAGTCAGAGTAGCTTTTCTGCGGATGTTCAGAGAGTGTGCGGTCGGTGTGAGCACATGGTCGGGATAAGTGAAGTGCGGCTGTCAGCTTCGGCAGGGAAGCGCATTTGCGTGTGTATCTGCCGGCGTTTCGTCCGCGTTAAGGATAAGATGAGTTCAAGACGGAGTGGGAACGAGCATCTGCGCCTCCGAGGTCAATCCTCGGGGGCTTTTGTATTGTAAGGAGGCGGAGATGAATATTATTAAATATCCCTCTGACGAGGCTTTCGACGAGGCTATGAAGTCCGACAGCAGGCTTCTCGGAGCTGTCAGCCTTGACGGCACCACAGCCTATGTGGGTGCGGCAGAGACCGTGGGCGACCATATCGCACTTCTTGAAGCCGTGGGTGAGGAGAGTCCCTCGGGATTTTTCAGGCTAAGCTTCGACAGTATCACCGCGGATTGGACCTTCTCCTGTCCCAAGAGCTACAAGGGAATAGTGCAGGATAATGACCGCATGGGAGCCTATTACCGCGACGGACTCCGTATTATCCCCGAATTTCTTGTAATGCTGGGCTATTTCTCAAAGCTGAAAATAAAAAATCCACCGCCCGAGATATGGTTGTTTTGATGCGTAATTGCTGCATGAACGATAATTGATCTGTAGGGGACGGCGTCATCGACGTCCCGCACATCCCCGTAAAATGTGAAGAAATACGGACGCCCAATGGGGGTCCCTGCAAAATATATTCTGGAGGAAAAAGTATGCAGTTATATAACTCATTATCACACAAAAAGGAAGAATTCGTGCCCAATGTTGAGGGCAAGGTAAATATGTACACCTGCGGACCTACCGTATACCACTACGCCCACATCGGCAACCTGAGAAGCTACATCATGGAGGATATCCTTGAGAAGGCTCTCCGCTTCGAGGGCTATGAGGTCAACCGTGTTATGAACATCACCGACGTTGGTCACCTGACCAGCGACGGCGACACAGGCGACGACAAAATGCTCAAGGGCGCAAAGCGTGAGCACAAGACCGTCATGGAGATAGCAAAGTTCTACACAGACGCATTCTTCGGCGACTGCGAAAAGCTCAACATCAAGAAGCCGGATACAGTAGTTCCCGCAACTACTTATATAGATGAGTTCATCCGCGTTATCAGCACCCTTATGGACAAGGGCTATGCCTATGAGGCAGGCGGAAACATCTACTTCGACACCTCAAAGCTGGATAAGTACTACGTTTTCAACGATTTCAACGAGGAGGACCTTGCAGTCGGCGTCCGCGAGGGCGTTGAAGCTGACGAGAACAAGCGCAACAAGGCTGACTTCGTTCTCTGGTTCACCAAGTCAAAGTTCGACGATCAGGAGCTCAAATGGGACAGCCCGTGGGGCGTTGGCTATCCCGGCTGGCACATCGAGTGCTCATGCATAAGCATGAAGAACAACGGCGAGTATCTCGATATCCACTGCGGCGGCATCGACAACGCTTTCCCTCATCACACCAACGAGATCGCTCAGTCTGAGGCTTATCTGGGACACAAGTGGTGCAACTACTGGTTCCATGTGCTCCACCTCAATACCAACAGCGGCAAGATGAGCAAGAGCAAGGGCGAGTTCCTGACGGTATCCCTCCTTGAGGAAAAGGGCTACAAGCCTGTGGTATACCGCTTCTTCTGCTTACAGTCCCATTACAGGAAGTCCCTTGTGTTCACATGGGAGAATCTGGACAATGCTGTTGTGGCTTACAACAAGCTCATCGAGAAGATAGCTCCTCTTACAAAGGACAGCGCAGGCGATATCGACAAGGCTGAATATGACCGCCTCATGCAGAGCTTCAGAGATGCTCTGGATAACGATATCAATACCGCTATGGCTATTACAGTTGTGTATGACGTTCTGAAGTCCAAGGCAAACGCCGCAACAAAGCTGGCTCTTATCGGCGAGTTCGACAAGGTGCTGGGACTTGACCTCATTGCCAATGCAAAGGAGCTTGCAGACAATGCGGATTCCGTTTCCGATGATATCCCCGATGAAGTACTTGAGCTTGTAGAGCAGCGCAAGGCTGCCCGCAAGGACAAGAATTTTGCCCTCGCAGATGAGCTCCGCGACAAGATAGCAGCTTTGGGCTACGAGGTAAAGGAGACCCGTCAGGGCACAGAGATCAATAAACTCAGTTGAGAGTTGAAAGTGAAAAGTTGAGAGTTAACGTGTTCGCTTTGCTCACATTATTTCAATAATGTCGCCGAAGGCGACACCGAAACTTTCAACTCTGAACTCTGAACTTTCAACTTTGCATTTATGCTAATATAATGATCAGATAGAATGGAGAAATCCAAATGGCAAGACTCTATCCCCTTTTCAGTTCCAGCAAGGGAAATTCCTCATTTATCGGAACTGAAAAAGGCGGTATACTCATAGACTGCGGCGTAAGCTTCAGACGGCTCTGCACTGCTCTGGAGGTGAACCACATACCTCTCAGCGCCGTGCAGGGGGTGTTCATCACCCATGAGCACTCCGACCATATCGCAGGTCTGGCAATGCTGACAAAGAAAACAGGTATGCCCGTGTACGGGCAGAAGCGCACCCTGCAAAGGCTGTGCGACGGCAACAAGATAGCGGTGAACTCTCCCGTTATAGATATGACGGGAAAGACCATAAGCTGCGGCGGCAGTGAGGTGAGCTGCTTCAACACTCCACATGACGCCATACAGAGCTGCGGCTACCGCATACACACCTCCGACGACAAGTACTGCGCCGTATGCACGGACTTGGGACACGTTACACAGGAGGTGGACGAGGCTCTGACGGGATGCCGCATGGTGCTCATCGAAGCCAATTACGACGACTATATGCTCCGCACGGGACCCTATCCGCTGTACCTGAAAGAGAGGATACTTTCGGTGAACGGTCATCTCTCCAACGATGACTGCGCCGTGCAGGTGGGCAGGCTCATAGAGCGGGGAACTACGCATTTCCTGCTGGGACATCTCAGTCAGGACAATAACTGTCCGCAGCTTGCGGACAGCACCGTTCAGCGAAGCCTTGACAGGTTCGCAAGGGGCAGGGACTACCTCCTTGGGGTGGCTCCCGTAGAAACTCAGGGAGGAGCAGTTATTTTCTGATGAATATTGTACTTATCGCTGTCGGAAAGCTGAAAGAGGACTACCTCCGCAGCGCCTGCGGAGAATACATAAAGCGTCTGGGAAGATACTGCACCTTTGAGCTCCATGAGCTGGACGAGTGCAGGCTGGGGGACAATCCCTCCGAGAAGGAGATAGCTGCCGCACTGAAAAAGGAAGCCGAGCAGATAAAGCGCTATGCCAAGGGCATGATAGTACCCATGTGCATAGAGGGAAAGCAGCTCACAAGCCCCGAGCTGTCGGAGAAGATAACGGAGGCAGGCGTCAGCGGTCAGAGCACCGTCACATTCATTATCGGAAGCTCATTCGGTCTCGACCCCGAGATAAAGTCCATGGGCAGCCTCAGACTCTCCATGTCTAAAATGACCTTCCCTCACCAGCTTGCAAGGGTCATGCTGCTGGAGCAGATATACCGCGCATTCCAGATAGCTGAGGGCGGAAAATACCATAAGTGACAAAAACGGACCAAAAAGGTCCGTTTTTTGCATTATACCGACAAACGAGCACCTTTGCACTTGACAGTGCAGAGCGCTTGTGATATAATTAAATGATACTATGGATTTTTATGCGCATTTGGCGGAAAACAGCCGCCGTGCGCCTTTCAAGGAGCAATAAATGAGTACGATAAAAGAGCTGTATGCTTACAGACAGATGATATTCAGCCTTGTGAAAAAGGACCTCCGCGGACGCTATAAGGGCTCGGTGCTGGGCTTCCTGTGGACGTTTATCAATCCGCTTTTCCAGCTGATAGTCTACACGATAGTTTTCTCGAAGATACTTCCCAATAACATTGACAAGTATTACCTCTACCTTTTCGTGGCGCTGATACCGTGGATATTCTTCTCATCGTCAATAACGGTGGGAGCAGCGTCCATAGTGGCGCAGAAGGACCTTGTAAAGAAGATATACTTCCCGCGAATGGTAATACCAATATCCTATGTTACAAGCTGCTTTGTGAATATGCTGCTGTGCTTCATAGTCATATTCGCGGTGATAATAGTAACGGGAGCAGGCATAAATTTCCTTGCGGTTCTGACTCTCCCCGTCATAATGATAGTGGAGTACGTCTTTGCACTGGGAATGGCGCTGCTGACCTCGGCGATAACCGTCTATTTCAGGGACTTGGAGCATATCCTGGGCATCGTTTCCATGGCGTGGATGTACCTCACTCCCGTCGTTTACTCAAAGTCCATCGTACCGCCGAGATACCTTCCCATATTCAATCTGAACCCCATGACACATATAATCGACTGCTACAGAACGGTGCTTTACGACAAGCAGGTCCCCGACCTCACCACACTGCTCTGGGCGGCAGGTCTGGGAGTATTATTCCTTATAATCGGAGCTGTGGTATTCAATAAGCTCCAGAAGCACTTTGCGGAGGAACTGTAATGGCTGAAAATGAAAATGTAATAGAAGTCAAAGACGTTACCAAGAGCTTCAAGGTGTATCTGGACAAGGGCTCGCAGCTGAAAGAGAGACTGCTTTTCCGCAAGAGGAGCCGCTATGAGGAGCGCAAGGTGCTCCGCGGCATAAGCTTCTCGGTGAAAAAGGGCGAGGCAATAGGTCTCATCGGTCACAACGGCTGCGGCAAGAGCACAACGCTGAAGCTGCTGACAAGGATAATGTACCCCGATTCGGGAAGCATAAAGATGCAGGGAAGAGTCTCCAGCCTTATCGAGCTGGGAGCAGGCTTCCACCCCGATATGAGCGGCAGGGAGAACATCTACACCAATGCCGCTATATTCGGACTTAACAAAAAGGAGATAGACTCCCGTATACAGAGCATAATCGACTTCTCGGAGCTGAAGGACTTCATCGACAATCCCGTCCGCACCTACTCCTCGGGAATGTATATGAGACTGGCTTTCTCCGTAGCTATAAACGTGGACGCGGATATACTCCTCATCGACGAGATACTCGCCGTGGGCGACGCCAATTTCCAGTCCAAGTGCTTCAACAAGCTCAGGGAGATAAAGTCTCATGGCACCACCATCGTTATCGTGTCCCACTCGCTTGGTCAGATAGAGCAGATATGCGACCGCTCGATATGGATACATGAGGGACTCATCAAGGCGGAGGGTCCGCCCAAGGAGATAGACCTTGAGTACCTTGACTATATGAGCAGGAAAATTCAGGACAGGAACAAGAAGTCAGAGGAGGCTGCCGATACCGAGGAGCCTGCCGAAAACAAGGACGGCAAGCGCTGGGGAAGCGGCGAGGCGCGTATAAAGAGGATACGCTCCTTTGCTTCGGACGGTACGGAGCAGTCCGTATTCAGAGTGGGCGAGGACATAAGGCTCACCGTTGACTACACCGTGAAAAAGCCCGTTCAGGACGCAGTTATCGGCTTCGGTATCTTCGATATGAACGGTGTGCAGTGCTACGGCACCAACACAAGGATAGACAAGCTCCCCGAGATGACACTCACCAAGGACGGCACCGCTGAGATAACAATGAAGAACGTACAGCTGCTGTCGGGTGAGTATATGATAGATATAGCCATTGAACAGGGCGAGGGAATACCTGTGGACTATTACAGGCAGGCATACAAAATACAGATGTTATCGGCATACGGTGATGCGGGTATCGCCCGCGTTGACCACACATGGAATTTGCAGAGGTAAAAAATGAGCAATATATCACAGTTTCTGGAAAGCATAAACAATCAGAAGGGACTGAAAGGAGCACTGAAAAGGAAGCTTTTCGGCAGCTTCTTTGCAGGGCTTCGGGCAGCTGACAGAGATATGGCGGAGCTGGAAAAGCGCTTCGGTGACTCTCAGGGAGCTGCTGCGGAAAGCCTTTCCGCACTCAGGAGCGACTTTGAGTCCGCCTGCGTAAATCTCAGGAACAACAACAACCTCATCGAGCGTATCAACAGCGAGGAGGAGTTCCTGCGCAGCAAGCTGGGCACGGTGGAAAAGAAGCTGAAAGGCGCTGCTGTACAGCCTGTGGGTACAGCTCAGGCAGCTCCTGCGGAGACAGCTGCGGCAGCACCTTCGGGAAGCGGCTCCGACTATGAGGACATCGACTATTTTGACTTCGAGAACCACTTCCGCGGCTCCATCGAGAGCATAAAGAAGGCACAGGAGTTCTATCTGCGGTTTTACAACGGCAAAAAGCACGTTGTTGACATAGGCTGCGGCAGGGGAGAGTTCCTGTCCCTCATGAAGGACAACGGCATAAACGCAGAGGGCGTGGATATATACGAGCCATACACTGAATACTGCAATATGAAGGGGCTGAAGGCTGCCTGCGGCGACGGTGCGGACTTCCTCAGAAAGACCGAGGGCGTTGACGGTATCTTCGTGGGACAGGTGGTTGAGCACCTCACTCCCCACCAGATAATCGACCTGTGCAATACTGCCTATGACCGTCTGGAGGAGGGCGGCTGTATCATCATCGAGACACCCAACCCCACCTCACTGTCAATATATACCAACGCATTCTATATCGACCCCTCCCATATAAAGCCCGTACACCCTCTCACCATGCAGTATTACCTTGAGAAGGCAGGCTTTACCGATGTGGAGATAATATATACCGAGAACAGCTGTCCGCCTTACAGTATCCCTGCCCTTAAATGCGAGGGAGCAGAGAATACAGAGGAGTTCAACGAGGCGATGAAGCGCGTGTCCGACATGATATTCGGAAGTCAGGATTACGCTGTTGTGGCGGTCAAGAAAGGATAAGCTATGGAAAACGAGAAGATAAATATAGAGGAGATAATGGCTGAGATAAAGCAGAGCATCAAGGAGCAGGGACTTACTGCGGATATGCTCAGCTTCGAGGACGTTCCCTACAAGAAGAACGCACAGAGCGGTTCTGCAAGCGAAGCCCTCGACTATGTCAGCACCCATTACTATATACAGCCCTACAAGGAGCTTCAGGGCAATCCCGTAAAGGTATTCATCAAGAAGGTCATCAGAAAGCTGACCAAGTTCTATGTTGAGCCTGTTGTGTTCGAGCAGAACGACTTCAACGCCAATGCGGTAACTGTCATGAAGTCCCTGGCGGAGAGCGGAAGCGCAGACCTTGGCGGCAGAGTGGAGACCCTTGAGCTTGCCAACAAGGAGCTTATCATCAGACTTGACAAGCTTGAGCGCGAGAATGCGGAGCTCCGCAGACTGATCTCAAAGGAGACCGCACAATGAAGGTGGTGCAGCTCCTTCCTACGCTGTCATTCGGTGACGGAGTGGGAAATGACGCTCTCGCCCTCAAGGAGATAATCGCGGGTCTGGGCTATGAGACCGCTATCTATGCCGAGAATATCGACAAGCGCCTGCCCGAGGGCTCTGCCATAAAGGCGGATAAGCTCACTGACCTGAAAAGCAGCGATGTGCTCATATACCACAAGTCCACAGGCACGGACCTGTCCTTCAAGATAGACAGCTACAAGTGCCGCAGGGCTATGATATACCACAATATCACGCCCCCCGACTTTTTCCGTCCCTACAGCCCCTCAGCCACACAGCTGACGGAATACGGCTACAAGGGCGTTGAGTACCTCCGCGACAAGATGGACTATGTCATGGCGGTGTCGGAGTACAACAAGTCGGAGCTGAGAAGGATGGGCTATACCTGCCCCATTGACATCAGCCCCTCGCTGACGAAGTTCGAGGACTATGAGCAGGCTCCCGACGAGGCTACCATGAAGAAGTACCGCGACGGCAAGAAGAATATCATATTCGTGGGCAGGATAGCTCCCAACAAGAGACAGGAGAATATCATCAGAGCCTACTATTGCTATAAGAAGCTGGAGCCCAATTCAAGGCTCATACTTGTGGGCTCGGCAAACGGCATGGAGAACTACAACGAGCGCCTTGTGAAGTATGCAGGCGCACTGGGACTCAGCGATGATGTTGTGTTCACTGGACATATAAAGTTCAGCGAGATACTGGCGTATTACCATGTGGCTGACGCCTTTGTCTGTATGAGCGAGCACGAGGGACTCTGTGTGCCCCTTGTGGAGTCCATGTTCTTCGGAGTCCCCATAATAGCCTATGATACCAGCGCTATTTCCGAGACTCTCGGCGGAAGCGGCGTTCTTCTGGACAGCAATGACCCCGTATTCGCGGCGGCTGTCATCGACAGAGTGGTAAGGGACGAAAAGCTCCGCAAAAGTCTCATCGAGGGACAGAGGAAAAGACTTGAATACTTCTCATACGACCGCCTGAAGGACATCTTCACAGACTGTCTCACAGGCTTTATCGAGGGAAGAAAAGGTAAATAACAAAGGATAGAACGATGAAGAAGATAGGTTTTGTTATCCCGTGGTACGGCGAGAATATCCCCGGCGGAGCGGAAATGGAGCTCCGGCAGGTGACTGACCGCCTGCACAGGGCAGGGGTGGAGCTGGAGATACTGACCACCTGTATAAAGGACGCAGGCTCGGACTGGAGCCGCAATTTCCACAAGGAGGGCACTGAGACTGCCTCAAACGGCGTAACCGTAAGAAGGTTCAGAGTGGGCGAGAGAAATGCCGCGGCTTTTGATGCGGTGAACGCAAAGCTCATGAAGGGCATGAGGATAACTCCTGCCGAGGAGGACATCTTCCTTACGGAAATGGCGGAGTGCTCTGCCCTCTACGGCTATATGAAGGAGCACAGCGAGGAATACAGCCTCTTTGTGTTCATACCCTACCTGCTCTGCACCACCTATAACGGAACGAAGATGTTCCCTGAGAAATCGGTGCTGATACCCTGCTTCCATGATGAGGCTTATGCCTATATATCGCGGTATAAGGAGGTGTTCCCCAAGGCTGCGGGAATGATATTCAATGCCCGTCCCGAGTCGGAGCTGGCGGAGAGACTCTACGGCTTCTCAAAGAGCGGCACCAAGACCATCGTCATGGGAATAGGCATGGATACGGACATAAAGCCCGACGCAGATGCCTTCCGTAAAAAGTTCGGCATAGACAGTCCCTTTATCGTCTACGCGGGACGCAAGGACAAGGGCAAGAACGTCCACACGCTGGTTCAGTACTTCTCGGAGTATCTCAAGCGCCGCGATACCGACCTGAAGCTGGTGCTCATGGGCGGCGGCAGCATTGAGCTCCCCGACGAGCTGGTAAGGCAGAAGCGCATAATCGACCTGGGGTTCGTGGATATACAGGACAAGTACAACGGTCAGGCAGCGGCAGAGTTCCTCTGTCAGCCCTCAAAGAACGAGAGCTTCTCCCTTGTCATCATGGAGAGCTGGCTCTGCGGACGCCCCGTGCTGGTACACAGCGGCTGTCCCGTCACGAGGAATTTCGTATCGGAGTCCGACGGTGGTCTCTATTTCGGTGATTACTTCGAGTTCGAGGGCTGCACCGACTGGATCCTCCGCAACAGGGAAAAGGCTGCACTCATGGGAAGAAACGGCGGAGACTACGTCCGCAGCAACTTCGCATGGGACGTCATCGTTGAGAAATACAAGAAGTTTTTCGCAGAAGTCATCGGAGAAAGGGAACAATGAAAAGAATAGCGCTTGTAAATCAGAGATACGGACTTGAGGTAAACGGCGGCTCGGAGTACTATACAAGGCTCATTGCCGAAAGACTCACGGGAGAGTTTGAGGTGGACGTCATCACCACAAAGGCTGTTGAATATACCACATGGGAAAACTATTACACTGCCGACGAGGAGGAGATAAACGGAGTAAGAGTGCTCCGTTTCCCTGTTGAGAAGCCCCGTGCAAAGGACTTCAACGACTTCAACGGGAAATACCTCTCCTCGGGGCACTACGATACAGAGACAGAGAAGATATGGTTCGAGAAGCAGGGACCCTATTCGCCTGCGGCTATCGACTATATCCGATCCTCAAAGGATAAGTACGATGTGTTCATCTTCGTGACCTATCTTTACTACCTGACAGTGCAGGGACTCCCCGAAGTGGCTGAAAAGTCCATAATGATACCCACCGCCCACGACGAGCCCTTCATACACTTCGAGACCTACAAGACCTTTTTCAAGCTGCCGAGGGCTTATGTGTTCCTCACCGACGAGGAGAAGGCTCTGGTGCAGGGACTTTTCCACTGTGAGGATATACCCTGCTGCGTAATGGGCACGGGAGTTGAGGTGCCCTGTCAGCCCGATGAGGCTGCATTCCGCAGCAAATTCGGCATCGACGGCGATTATATCATATACGTCGGACGCATCGACGAGGGCAAGTGCTGCCCCGAGATGTTCAGGTACTTCCTTGAATACAAAAAGCGCCGTCCCGACAGTACGCTGAAGCTGGTGCTCATGGGCAAGCCCGTCTGCGAGATACCCAAGCATAAGGACGTCATCAGTCTCGGCTTCGTCAGCGAGGAGGACAAGTTCAGCGGCATATCAGGGGCAAAATGCCTTGTGCTGCCGTCCAGATTTGAGAGCCTGTCCATTTCCGTCCTTGAAGCCATGACACTCTCCGTCCCCGTTATCGTAAACGGCGGCTGCGAGGTGCTTAAAGGGCACTGCGTCAAGAGCAACGGCGGTCTTTATTATACCGATTACTTCGAGTTCGAGGGCATACTGGACTATGTGTTCTCCCACGACAGGGAGTATGCAATAATGCGCAGGAACGCCGAAGCCTATGTTGAGAACAACTACCGCTGGGAAGTGATAATGCGCAATTTCAGCGAGATGATAAACAATATCTGTGAGGAGTGAACGTATTAGATGTTATTTGCTGCGATATGCTTAGTCGGAGTTATATTCAGTATTCTCGGCGGCGTTGTATGGTTCAGGAACAAGAACATAATAGAAGGCGCCGTAATGGGAATAGTCATGTGGTTCTTCATCCATATCCTTGTGAGCATGGGGCTTTTCGTCATAGACAAGTACACCGTGTTCCGTGCAGGCTGCGGAGCCGCAGCGGCAAGCTTTGCCGTACTGGTTCTGGCAATATTCCTGCGGAGGAGCAAGCCTTTCCGCTGGAAGCACATCTTCAGGAACGATATGTCCGTGAAGGATATGCTCATACCGCTGATAGTCAGTCTCCTTGCACTTCCCCTTGTCACCACCAAGAACGAGTTCTTCGGCATGGGACAGGATCAGGGAGTGTACCAGACACAGGCGATACTCTTCATGAACGGCGATACCAAGCGCCAGAAGGACATAACAGAGTATCACGATGTCACTGATGAGACCGAGAAGGCGGCATTAGCTTACAATATCCGCAGCAGGCTGGCAGGCTATGATATCCCCCATGCGGAATACCCCGATACCGTCTACGACAGGAGCGTCGGACCGTCCTCGGGCATAATCCACGGCATACCTACATATTCAGCCCTCCTTGCCATGTGGGGAAGCATATTCGGCACGGAGCATATGCAGGACTTTGAGACCATACTCTTTGTGTGTCTCATATTCGTCATATACTTCATAACCCGTTCACTCAAGCTCAAAAAGACCACCTCCGCCTGTGTATGTGCGCTGACGGCAGTGGCTCCCGTAATAATATGGACAGCAAAATCCTCTCTTACCGAGATAATGCTCACCCTTATACCTGCGGTATTCCTCTACTTCATGACCGATGAGGACAGCAAGCAGCGGTGGATGTCCATAATCCCCGTGGCAGTTTTCGGCTGCTATCATGTATCACTGTACACCATGCTCCCAATGTTTATCATGATATACGGCGGTATGTATGTGTTTACAAGAGAGCGCCAGTACGCGGTGCTCATGCCTGTCACCGTGGCAGGATATCTGGCAAGCTTCTTCATGATGAAGCAGGTTCAGCCCTTCTACACCATGAACAATTACAGCCCCCTCTTTGTGGGCGGCATAGGCGTACACAATATCACCACAATGGTAATTGCGGGTTCAGCTGCGGCATTTGTCGCTGTCATCATCTTTGACCTCATAGTGAAGAAGCTGACAAAGAAGGACTTCTCGCAGAAAAAGTTCCTGAAGAAGGCTTCCTCCTCAAAGCTGTTCGCTCTCCTTCTGAGACTGATGATAATACTGCCCTGTGCATACATCATCATAAAGGCGTTCATGACATACAGCGACTGGAAGTCGGCAAGTTATGTGACGCTCTGGGGCTTCTGTGCGAACGTGGGCTTCATCGTGATGCCGCTGGCAATGGTCTCTGCACTTATATTCGCAAAGCTCTTTGCCGAATCGCAGCAGCGCCTTGTGGTATTCATCATGTTCTTCTACTGTATACTGATATACTCGGCGTTCCTGCGCTTTGAGGTAAGGTATTACTTCTATTTCTCGCGCTATCTGGCTCCATTTATCCCTGTGGGAATAGTCTTCAGCGGAATTGCCCTTGACCGCTTCGGCGGAAAGCTGCTCATTCCTGCGGCTGCGGCGTCATTCCTGTTCATTGCAAGATACGACGCATACCTTGTATGGCACAAGGACGATACCCGTATCGAGTGGAGCGTTCTCAGCGACCTTGCGGATTTCGTTGATGCAGACGACTGCGTGGTAATTTCCAACGATTACGCATCAAGGCTGTGGCTCCCCATAAGGAGCATGACGGGCGCTCATGTTATCCCCGAGGATACCGAGGACCCTGACCAGCTTGACAGACTTGCCGCAAGATACGGCAGAGTAATGGTCATCACCGAGTCTGACCTCGGTGAGGAGGACTATACAGCCATTTACTCCAACAAGATACACCATATCGAGGACGATATGGTAAATACGGGAACAATTATCCCCATGCCAAAGTCCTTCTACAGCTATCTTGAGGAGATACATCTTTTCTCCTATGACAAGTACAGATTTATCTATACCGCCGCAGGTGACTATACAAAGCTCAGCGGTGTCTCGGGACTCGAGGCGACATTCTGCTGGACTGACAGCGAGGAGGCACAGGTGGAGTGCGGACTCTATCCGGGCGACTACGATGTGACTCTTGAAATGGGCTGCGGCATCCCCTTTGAGCAGATCGGCAAGGATAAGGTGGAGGTAACTCTGCTTCTAAACGGCGAGGAGATCGGCACACAGGAGATAACACAGGAGAACAACGGTCAGCCTCTCCACTTCAGCGCCGAGGAGGATCAGGTGCTTGAGGGCGAGAATATACTGGAGATACGCGCACCTCTCTGGAGCGCTTCCCTCGCAAATCCCAATGATGACCGCGAGCTGGGAATAGCTTTCAGCTCAGTACGTTTTTCACCTGCCTCATAAAAGAAAGGAACTGATATATCATGAAGCTTATCATACAGATACCGTGCTATAACGAGGAGGAGACCCTTGAACTGGCATACAACGACCTGCCAAAGCATATAGACGGCATCGATACCATAGAGTATCTCATCATCAACGACGGAAGTAAGGACAATACCGTTGCCCGTGCAAGGGAGCTGGGCTTTCATCATATCGTTTCGTTCAAGCGCAACAAGGGACTTGCAAAGGGCTTTATGGCAGGAATAGATGCCTGTCTCCACCTTGGTGCGGATATAATCGTAAATACCGACGCCGACAACCAGTACTGCGGCGAGGACATCGAGAAGATAGTCCGTCCCATTATTGAGCAGAAGGCTGATATCGTCATCGGTGAGAGACCCATTGACCAGACCGAGCACTTCTCATGGAAAAAGAAGAAGTTCCAGCATCTTGGAAGCTGGGTAGTGCGCGTGGCTTCGGGCACTGATATCCCCGACGCTCCCAGCGGCTTCAGAGCCTATTCCCGTGAGGCTGCACTGAGACTCAATGTTGTCAACGAGTACACCTATACCCTTGAGACCATCATACAGGCAGGCAATAACAAGACTGCCATGACCTCGGTGCCCATCAGAACAAATCCCGAGACCAGACCCTCACGTCTTTTCTCCAGTATGTGGCGCTACATGAAGCGTTCATCAACTGTCATCACGCGCTCCTTCGTAATGTACAAGCCCCTTACATTCTTCATGACCATAGGACTTGTGCTTCTCCTCATAGGAGCGGTGCTGGGCGTGCGCTTCCTGATACTTATGGCTATGGGAGAGGGCGACGGACACATTCAGTCCCTTATCCTGACAGCAATACTCATGATGATGGGCTTCCAGACGGTGACTCTCGGACTTCTCGGCGATACCATCGCCTCAAACCGCAAGCTCCTTGAGGACGTTCAGTACAGAGTGAGAAAGATGGAGTGCGGAAAGAGCGACGAGGAGCAGAGACGCTCCGCGGAAAAGGTGGATGAGAAATGAGCGAGAAGAAAAAGAGAAAAAAAGTCGTGATGATAGGTCCCGTTTACCCCTATAAGGGCGGCATAGCCTATAACACCGCGACTATGATAAACAGCCTGAAAAAGCGTTTTAACGTAAAGACTGTCTCCTATAAGATGCAGTACCCCAAGCTGCTTTTCAGAAAGCCCCAGAAGGATTACAGCAACAGTCTTTTCAAGATAGACGACGCGCAGTTCCTGATAAATACCGCAAATCCATTCAACTGGATAAATACGGCGAGAAAAATAAAGAAGATGCACCCCGACTTCATAGTCATACACTGGTGGCATCCCTATTTCGCACCCTGCTACGGCTGTCTTTCATTCATGCTGAGAAAGATACCCCGCATCTTCATCTGCCACAACGTCTTTCCTCATGAGAACTTCCCCATGCAGAAGACTCTGGCAAGGTTCGCGCTGAAGCGCGGTTCGGCGTATATCACCCATTCCGAATCCGACGCGGAGGACTTAAAGCTCATAAAGTCTGACCCCATTTTCAAGGCGGCTGACCTGCCCGTACACAATCAGTACAACCTCCACCACCTGACCGTAGAGGAGGGAAGAAAGGCGGCAGGAATCGCTCCCGAGAAGAAGATACTGCTGTTTTTCGGCTTTGTCCGCGAGTATAAGGGACTCCGCCATATCATAAAGGCAATGCCCGAGATAGTGAAGTATGACTCAAATATAGAGCTCTGGGTAGTTGGCGAGTTCCGCGACGACAAGGACTCCTATATGGAGCTGATAAAAAAAGGCGGAGCAGGCGACAACATAAAGATAGTTGACGGCTATATCCCCGACGAGGAGATAGAGAAGTACTTCGCCTCCTGCGATATAGTTGTTCTTCCCTATGAATCGGCAACTCAGAGCGGTATCGTCCAGATGGCATACGGCTTTGACAAGCCCGTTATCGTCACCGATGTGGGAGGTATCCCCGAGGTGGTGGACGAGGGCAAGACGGGATATATCGTCCCGCCCAAGGACCCCCATGCTCTTGCCGAGGCGGTAAAGAGGTTCTTCAGCGAGGGAAATGCGGACGAAATGACCAAGTGCGTCCGCGCGGAGGCTGACAGGCGTTCGTGGGACAAGATGGTGGACAACATAGAAGAGCTCTACGAGAAGGCAAAGCGCCATGAAGGATAAGATAAACGTCAAAAAGCTCCTGAAGCTGGCAGGTCATCTCGTTGTTATAGCCGCACTGGCATTTGTGGTGAAGAAGATAATCGACATGGACATAAAGCTGTCTGATCTCAGCTCGCCCCGTGTCATAGCTGCATTTGCGGTGGGACTGGTCATACAGACCGCCCAGATCATCATAGCCTGCTGGTCATGGCTCATGTTCACGCGCTCTCTTTCGGGGCAGAAGATACCCTATTCCGCGGCGATGCCCGTGTTCACAAGGTCAAATATATACAAGTACCTCCCCGGCAATGTGTTCCAGTATGTGGGACGAAATCAGCTGGCGGCGGATATGAAGATAAGCCATGTGGACGTTGCCTGCGCCACCATTCTTGATGTGCTGTTCTGCGTGTTCTGGACGGGCATCATCTCGGTGGTGCTGCTGGGCGGACGTATAGCGGAGCTCATGTCGAAATACGGACGGAACCTCCTCATCGTGGCAGCCGTGGGCATAGCGGTACTTGCAGCTGCGGCGATAGTCATAAGGCTGAAGTTCAGAGACAGGGTAAGCGCCTATCTTTCGCGGTATGCAAAGGCATTCAGCAAGGAAAGACGTCCTCAGCTCCTCTTTGGCATATTCTACTATTTCGTACACAATCTGGTGTCGGCAGCCATGTACTTTGCGTGTCTGTGGTTCATAGTTCCGCAGGCAGGCACAGGGGAGCTTGCAGCGCTGACGGGAGCCTTTATGTTCGCGTGGATAATAGGCTTCGTGACCCCCGGAGCTCCCGGCGGTATCGGTATAAGAGAGGGCGTTATGCTCTTTGTCTGCGGAGACAGCTATGCGGACAGGATAGTGCTGTTCGTGCTGGTAATGCGTATAGCCTCGGTATTTGCGGACGTAGCGGCATTCGTCATCGGAAAGGTCTATGAGAAAGCCCATAAGGCAAAACAGTAGGGAACGCCGCCTCGGCGTTCCTTTTTATGTATGCCTTTGTGTATACGAAAAAAGCAGCCCATGTAGGCTGCTTTTTTGCATATTCTAAGATAATCTCATTTTATTATACCGTAAAGTTTTTTATTCCAGTTATGCAGTTCAAAATCAAGCTCATAAGGCTCGTTTGATATTACAGTACAAACAATATTGTTGTGAGGGTCATTAATGTCTCTTTTTAAGTATTTTGGTCGGTTATTGTAATTATCATTTCCCTGAAATTCATATGAACCAAGAAGTTCAAGAGAAGAGGTCTTTACGGTAATGCAGAAATATGAGTCTTTGGCATGTGTGAATCTCATTTTTTCTACAGTGAATTTATCAGCGGAAATATCAAGTTCCTCTGCAATTATGTTCTTATCCGCCTCTGAGAACGTTGCTTTATTTAATATCGCAGGTTTGAAGAGCATATTTTTGAACAGTAAAATTATCCCGAAAATAAGAACTAAGACAAATAGTAACCCCGAGCAAATTATAAAAAGTTTTTTACTCATCAAGTGGTTTTGCTCATTTTTTTCATTCATGGTATACCTCATTTAGAGATCAGCAGGAGAGCCGTTCCCTACATTATCTTCATTATTGCAGGCAGATAGTATCCGCCCTGCAAGCTGACGGCTAAAGGCTAACGGCTCACGCTCCGTAGACCTGTGAAGCGATGTCCACGGTCTGTTTGGCGTCCTTGGCGTAGAAATCCGCATTTATCTGCTCGGCATATGAAGCAGTGAGAACAGCTCCGCCCACAACGGTCTTGCATTCGGGGTATTTCTCGTTGAGCTGGCGGATAGTCTCAGCCATAGCGCCGAGAGTAGTGGTCATCAGCGCCGACAGTCCCACAAGGCTGACCTTGTGCTGTATAGCGGCTTCCACGATGGTCTCGGGAGGAACGTCCTTGCCAAGGTCTATGACTGTGAAGCCGTAGCTGTCAAGGAGCACCTTGACGATGTTCTTGCCGATATCGTGTATATCTCCGTGGACTGTGGCGAGAACCACCTTGCCCTTGGATACGCTCTCGCTGTTTGCCGCCGAGAGCTTTGTCTTTATTACCTCGAAGCACGCCTGCGCAGCCTCAGCGGTGAGTATGAGCTGGGGCAGGAATATCTTGCCTTTCTCGAATTTAGCGCCTGCACTGTCAAGGACAGGGATAAGATAGCCGTTGATTATCTCCATGGGGTCAACGGAGTTCATGAGAGCTTCCGCTGCCTTTACGGCGTTGTTTTTCAGTCCGTTCTCCACCGAGTACACAAGGTCGGGGGAGTCCTTGTCCTTTGCAGGTGCAGGAGTCTTGGGAGCGCTGTCATCCTGTGCGTAGATGCTTATGAAATCCGCGGAATTGCGGTCTATTCCCGCAAGGAGCCTGTATGCTCTTACTGCGCCGATTATGCCCTCAACATTCGGATTTATGATGGGCAGGTCCAGACCGCTGTGGAGCGCCATTGTGAGGAATGTACGGGTGATGAGCTCGCGGTTTGGCAGTCCGAAGGATATATTTGAAACGCCGAGTACTGTTCTCAGTCCCAGCTCAGTCTTTACTCTGTGAAGTGCATTGAGAGTCTCCATAACGCCGTCCTGCTCGGCAGAAGCCGTCAGGGTAAGGCAGTCGATGAAAACGTCCTCCTTGGGTATGCCATATTCCATGGCGCGGCGCAGTATCTTCTCCGCAATGGCGAAACGTCCGTCAGCAGTCTTGGGGATACCGCCCTTGTCGAGGGTAAGTCCCACCACCGAGGCACCGTACTTCTTTACGATGGGGAGTATGGTGTCGAGGGAGTCGTCCTCGCCGTTCACCGAGTTAACAATGGGCTTGCCGTTGTATACGCGGAGACCTGCCTCAAGCACCTCGGGGATAGTGGAATCCAGCTGGAGAGGAGTGTCGCAGATGCTCTGTATAGCCTTTACAGCCGTCACCATCATTTCCTTTTCGTCGATGCCGGGAAGTCCCACGTTTACGTCCAGTATCTCGGCGCCTGCGTGTATCTGCTCAACTGCCTGACCGAGGATATAGTCCACATCATGGGCGAGGAGAGCCTCCTTGAAGCGCTTCTTGCCGGTGGGGTTGATACGCTCGCCGATAACACGGGGCTGGTTTATATTCACGCAGTTCACCGCTGAGCAGGCTATGCTTGCGCGGACTATCTTTCGGGGCTGTCTCTCCATGCCCGACAGTGCTTCTGTCATGGCGGAGATGTGCTGAGGTGTGGTGCCGCAGCAGCCGCCGAATATGGTGACGCCTGCCTTTGCCAGCTTTACCGCGCTTTCCGCAAAGTCTTCGGGACCTACGTTGTACTCGTTGGTCACAGGGTCGGGGAGACCTGCATTGGGCTTGGCTATAACGGGGAGCGAGGTGAGGGCGCATATCCTGTCGAGTACGGGGAAAAGCTCCTCGGGACCCAGCGAACAGTTCACGCCGATGGCGTCTGCGCCCAGACCCTCCAGTACTGCCACCATGCACTCGGGAGAAACTCCCGTAAAGGTACGCATATTCTCCTCAAAGGTCATAGTCACAAGCACGGGCTTGTCGGAGTTCTCCTTTGCGGCGAGGAGGGCAGCCTTTACCTCATAGAGGTCGGTCATGGTCTCGATGACGATGACGTCGGCTTCCTTTCCTGCCAGTACAAGCTCCTTGTAGACCTCATAGGCTTCCTCGAATCTCAGTGTTCCCGCAGGCTCGAGAAGCTGTCCTATGGGACCCATGTCCAGAGCCGTGAGAGCGCGTCCTGCCGCTGCCTTACGGGCATTGGCAACACCTGCGGAGACTATCTCCTCAACGGAATAGCCGCTGCCCGAAAGCTTGAATCGGTTTGCGCCGAAGGTGTTTGAGTAGATTATATCCGCACCGCTTTCCACATAGAGGCGGTGGATTTTCATAATGGCTTCGGGGTCTGTGATATTGAGAAGCTCGGGTATATGTTCTGTCTTTATCCCGTGAGCCTGCAGCATGGTGCCCATGCCGCCGTCAAGGAATACAAAGCTGCTTCTGTCGAGAAGTGAAAAGAATTTATCTGACATAGCTGTCTCCTTTATTCGCTTTTGAATGTTCCTATGCAGCGGAAGGTCTCGAGGTTCTCCTCAAGGTCGCGGAGGACCGCCTTTACGTTGGGGTCTGTGAGCTTGCCGCTGAAATCAAGGAAGAAAAGTACATTGAAGCTGCCGTCGCGGATGGGACGGCTCTCGATACGGATAAGGTTCATGTCGTTGACATAGAATTTGGTGAGGAGTCGGTAAAGACTACCCTCTGTGTGGGGGATAGCCAGCATTACTGAAACGGAATCCGAGTCCTCCGCCACCTGCATATTCTTTGATATAACTATGAACTGTGTGCGATTCACCGACACATCGGCGATATCCCTTGCGAGGATGGTCATTCCCATCTGCTCCGCACACTGTACCGAGCAGATAGCAGCGATATCCTCGTCGCTTTCCATGACCTTTTCCGCGGCAGTTGCAGTGTTTGCGTACTCAGAGGTCCTGAGACCGTTTTTGCGGAGGAAGGTCTCGCACTGTGCCAGTGCCTGTGGGTGGGAGTATACCTTCTTTATCTGCGAGAGGGGCATATCCTTCTTCGCAGCGAGACAGTGGTTTATCTCGATTATTACCTCCTTGACGATGTACACGGGGTACTTTGCCATGAGGTCGTAGGTGCTGTTTACCGAGCCTGCGGTGGAGTTCTGAACGGGCAGTACACCGTAGTCTATCTCACCGTCGCTGACTGCTCTGAAAACGTCCTCGAAGGAGGGATAGAAGGTGAAGCTTCGGTCACCGAACACCGACCTTGCAGCCACCTCAGAGTTGGCGCCCGAGGTGCCCTGACAGCCCACTGTCCTTGCTCCTGCAAAGTCGGGAGCGGTGAACTCATAGTCGGGAGCGCCTGCCAGAATAGTGCGGTTCTGGAGTATCTTGCTTATATCCATGATAGTGGTAAAAAGGGCAGCCGTACCCTTTTCAAGGTCTTTATTCCCTGTCAGCTCTTTGATGCGGTCGATGACCTGCTGCTCGCGTCCGCCCTGAAAAACGGGCATATCGTGCTCCTTCTTGTAATCTGCGACGCCCTTGCAGAGCTCCATGCGCTTCATAAAGAGGGAAAGTATGCTGCTGTCTATATCATCGATGCCGTCACGAAGCTGTTTAAGATCCATAAAAAATACCTCCGATTTGAGCCATAAGTCCTTATGTGTCGGCAAACCCGCAGGGCTGAAGGCTCGTATTGATATACCTCACATATTATAGCATTTATTTTTGTAGAAATCAATAAAAAAAGGATAAATATATTGCAAATCACAAGTGTTCTGTGGTATAATGATATAGAATATAGTGAGAAGCTATATCCATGTGAAGATTTTAACAAATGTACAGGAAAAAACAGTGAAAAAGATAAGGATTTTAGGCATAGACCCGGGGTATGCAATAGTGGGCTTCGGTGTGCTGGACTATGACGGCATAAGGTTCACGCCCGTGGAATACGGTGCGGTGCTCACCGAGGCAGGAACTCCGTTCCCCGAAAGGCTCAGAGCTATACACGAGGATATCGAATTCATCTTCGATAAGTTCTCTCCCGACTGTATGGCGATAGAGCGGCTCTATTTCACTACCAACCAGAAGACTGCAATTGATGTGGCGCAGGCGAGAGGTATAACCGTACTGTCGGCGGCGATGAGGAAAGTCCCCGTGTCGGAGTATACCCCCCTTCAGGTAAAGCAATCGGTAGTGGGCTACGGAAAGGCAGAGAAAAAACAGGTCATGGAGATGACCAAGCAGCTGCTGGGGCTGGCACAGATACCAAAGCCCGATGACGCTGCGGACGCCCTCGCCATAGCCATATGCCACGGTCATTCCGTCAGGTGGAACTGACGATCCTTTGTTCAAAAGGTGGTAAAATGATATACAGCGTAAGAGGAAGGCTCGCAGTCAAGGAACTGGGCTTTGCCGTAGTGGAATGCGGCGGAGTAGGATACGGCTGCAGGACTTCATACAATACGGTCGCACAGCTGGGCGAGATAGGCAGCGAAGCGATGTTATACACCTATCTCTACGTCAGGGAAGATGTGGTGGAGCTTTTCGGCTTTGCCACCCAGCAGGAGCTGAGCTGCTTCAAGCTGCTCATCTCCGTATCGGGAGTGGGACCAAAAGCGGCAACGGCGATACTCTCGGATGTTACTCCCGAAAGATTTGCGTTTCTCGTGGCTTCGGGAGACAGCAAGGCATTCACTAAAACCAAGGGCATCGGTGCAAAGACTGCACAGAGGATAGTCCTTGAGCTCAAGGACAAGATATCCTCCGAGTCCATCAGCGGCAGTGTTGGCGGCGACGCTGCGGAATTTGCAAATATCCCCTCGGGCGCGGCTTCGTCGGCTGTGTCGGAGGCTCTGGAGGCTCTTATGGTGCTGGGGTATTCACAGGGCGAGACAGCCCCTATCCTCGGCAAGCTGGACCCCTCACTCAGCACACAGGAGCTCATAAAGGAAACGCTCAGATTAATGACAGCAAAGAATATGCGGTAAAAAACAAAATTTTGTTACAAGGATGGTTACTGTTATGATGAATCTTGATGAATTGCTGAAAGCAGCAATAAAGGACCCCTCAAAACGCGCTCAGTTCCTCCAGACGCTCATCAAAAGCGACGTATATGTGATCTGCAAGAACCCTGTTCAGCAGGAGCGCGGCAGAGCAGAAGGCGGTATTCAGCTTGAGCTGATAACCACCCAGAACCCCGACGGCGATATCTTTATCCCCTTCTTCACCAGCTACCGTGCCCTCCAGTAGTTCGCAAAGCGCTATGTTGACTGCTATAAGATAAACTGTCTGAGGCTCTTTGACCTCATACAGTCGGTATCCGCTGTGCTGAACCCCAATTCCTACGGCAAGGAGTTCTCATCACAGGAGATAAAGAGCATACTCATGATAGCACGAAACCTCAAGATAAAGGCTATCTCATACAACGAAGCGGATATCATCAGCTACCGCCCCGTTGAGCATGAGGTGGGACATATCGTAAAGGCTGCAAGCAAGTTCCTCTCAAAGCAGCCCAACGTTGACCGCGCCTTCATCATGGAGATGATAAAGGGCTGCGAAAAGCCCCAGATACTCATTGTTCTGGATATGATGGGAAGCACGAGAAAGCTGTTCGTGCCGCTTTCAAAGTATCTCTCCAAGACGGTCAAGGCAAACGAGCATCTGTGCTTCATCAGCTATGAACAGGATATGGGCAAGAAGGCTGCGGAGACCGTAGAGCCTTTCTATGTCCGCAAAAAGAGATTTTTCGAGAAATAATTCAGAGGTGTTTATTTGATACAGACAGAGGATATGGAGTTCGCTCCGAGAATAATAACTCCCGAGAATACCGCGGAGGACAGCGAGGCTGAGCTCAGTCTCCGCCCACAGACCCTCCACGACTATATCGGACAGGACAAGGTAAAGGAAAACCTTGCCATATATATCGAGGCTGCAAAGCGCAGGAACGAACCCTTAGACCATGTGCTTCTGTACGGACCTCCCGGACTGGGAAAGACCACCCTTTCTTCCATAATAGCTCACGAGCTGGGGGTAAATCTCAGAGTCACCACAGGTCCTGCCATTGAAAAGCCGGGAGACCTTGTGTCGCTGCTGACCAGTCTCTCCGACAACGATGTGCTTTTCATCGACGAGATACACAGACTGTCCCGCGCGGTTGAGGAGATACTCTACCCTGCACTGGAGGACAGAGTAATAGACATAATCATCGGCAAGGGGCCCTCAGCCCGTTCCATACGAATGGATCTGAAGCCATTTACCCTCATCGGCGCCACCACCAGAGCAGGTCAGCTCTCAGCGCCTCTCCGTGACCGCTTCGGCGTTATCCACAGGCTTGAGCTCTACACCAAGGAGCAGCTCACGGATATCGTCCGCAGGAGCTCAATGATACTGGGCATACCCTGTACGGCTGACGGAGCCGCAGAGATAGCAGGCAGGGCAAGAGGTACGCCGAGAATAGCCAACCGACTGCTGAAGCGCGTCCGCGACTTCGCCGACGTCATGGGCAACGGTCAGATAACGCAGGAGATAGCCTCCATCGCCCTGAGCCGTCTGGAAATAGACCACCTCGGTCTTGACGGTCTGGACAGACGTATGCTGGAAATGATAATCAAGGGCTACGGCGGCGGACCTGTGGGGCTTGAGACCCTCGCCTCGGCTATCAACGAGGAGAGCGTTACCCTTGAGGACGTATGCGAGCCCTTCCTTATGCAGCTGGGCTTCCTTGGCAGAACGCCGCGGGGCAGAGTTGCTACAAGGCTTGCCTATGAGCACCTTGGCATAGTGCCTCCCGAGCAGGCGGCTTCCCCCGAAGACGGACAGATGAGCTTCTGACGATACTCCCACAGGGGAGCGAGGAATTGAATATGCTTATAAAAGGTTCAAGGAGATATAATCTCAGACATAATGAGTCTATCACCGAGCAGCTTCCCCTCGGGGAGATGATAAACGGGCAGGGCAGAGGCATCGTTTCACAGTTCAGGTACGGCATCTGTCATATGAGCTTCAACGGCTGCGAGGTCATAGCGGTACACAATGCACTTGTCTATCTGAAAAAGCCCCGTCCACTGAAGGAGATCGCCTTCTATATGGAGCGATTCCGCGTGCTGCTGGGCTTTTTCGGCTGTAATGCCTATCGGATAGGCAAAGCGCTGAAGCATTTCGGCGTTGAGTTCAGACGGACGAAAGCCCCCGATGAAGCGAAGGCTTTCATCATAACCTTCTGGACGAAAAAGCCCTTCCTTTCCACCATTCACACGGTGTTCTGCGTGAAGCAGTGGAACGGCATACTGGTCTATAACAGATACAACAGCTGCACCTCCGAGGAGCTTTGCAGAAATCTGGAGGAGGTGGCGGGAAAGCGCCGCCCTATTGCAGTTTATGAGATAGTTGAGAGCGGGGAAGGCTCCCGACTCTGATTTTACAACCTGATTTAGAAGGAGACTCCGTAATGGCTAAACTTTTCGGGACCGACGGTCCGAGAGGCATCGCCGTCACCGACCTGACCTGTGAGCTCGCCATGCAGACGGGGCGCGCCGCTGCACTGGTGCTGGCGAAAAAGGACGGCGGAAAGACGAGGATACTTGTCGGCAAGGACACAAGACTGTCCTCAGACGCGCTGGAGGCAGCGGTCTGCGCAGGTATATGCTCGGTAGGAGCAGACGCAGAGCTGCTGGGAACTGTTCCCACACCTGCGGTCACATACCTTATCGGCGCCCACGGTGCCGACGGAGGCATAATGATATCGGGAAGCCACAACAGCGCCGAGTATAACGGTCTGAAGCTGTTCTCCGCAAAGGGCTGCAAGCTCATGGAGGAGGCTGAGGAGGAGATAGAAAGGCTGGTGCTGACTGCTCCCGAGGAGATAAAGCTGAAGTCCCACGACAAGGTGGGAAGGATAATCCACGGCGAGGAAGCCGCGGAGGAGTACATAAAGCATATCAAGGAGCTGACGGGCGCTGACCTCAGCGGCATGAAGGTGGCTCTGGACTGTGCCAACGGCTGCGCGGCTTCCACCGCGGAAAAGCTGTTCACGGCGCTGGGAGCGGAGACCATAGTCATCGCGGACAAGCCCGACGGCACAAACATAAACAGAGAGTGCGGCAGCACAAACGTACACCGCCTCATGGAAGTAGTTATCGGTAACGGCTGTGACTGCGGACTTGCCTTTGACGGCGACGCAGACAGGTGCATAGCCGTCGATGAAAAGGGCGAGCTTGTTGACGGAGACAGGCAGCTTGCGATCTTCGCCCGATATATGAAGGAAAAGGGTACCCTTTTCAAGAATACCGCAGTGGTCACCGCAGGCAGTACCCTCGGATTCCGCAGATATGCCTCCGACCACGGCATAAAGCTGGTGAGCTCGGGAGCAGGCACAAGATACGTCCTTGAGCGTATGCTGGAGGGCGGCTACAAGCTGGGCGGAGAGCCCGACGGTCATATCATCTTCCTTGACGACTCGGGCACAGGCGACGGTCAGCTTGCAGGAGTAAGGCTATTGAGCATAATGAAGGAAAAGGGAAGCCCTCTCAGCGGTCTTTCGGGAGATATGCCCAGATATCCGCAGGTAAGGCTCAATGTTAAGATACACCCCCATTACAAGGAGCTCTGGAAAAACGAAAAGGACATAACCGAGCTCATAGAAAGCTTCGGCAAGGAGCTTGGGGACGAGGGAAGACTGGTCATCCGCGAGAGCGGCAAGGAGCCCATCGTCCGTATCCTCATAGAGGGCGCAGACTTCGGACGCATCAACGATATGGCTGTTGAGATAGCACAGACCATCAAGGACACCTGTGCCTACAAGGTCTGAGCGCTGATAACACTTATAAGGAGCATTTATTTTGAGAACAGCAAATAACTGGAAGGATTATATAATACTCGATACCTCCGACGGCGAAAAGCTGGAGACATGGGGCGGCATAAGCCTTGTCCGTCCCGACCCCCAGATAATCTGGAAGACCGAGCGCACCGACCCCCTGTGGAGAAATGCCGACGGTCATTACCACCGCTCAAATCAGGGCGGCGGCAAGTGGGAGTTCCGCAGAAAGCTTTCCGAGTCGTGGAATATAAGCTACGGAGACCTTACCTTCAATATCCGTCCCACAGGCTTCAAGCACACGGGACTTTTCCCAGAGCAGGCTGTGAACTGGGACTTCATGGCGGATAAGATAAGGAACGCAGGGCGTGAGATAAACGTCCTCAACCTCTTTGCCTATACGGGCGGAGCTACTCTCGCCTGTGCGGCGGCAGGTGCCTCCGTATGCCACGTTGACGCCTCAAAGGGCATGGTGCAGTGGGCGCGTGACAACGCCGCTGCTTCGGGACTTTCCGATAAGCCCGTCCGCTGGATAGTGGACGACTGCGAGAAGTTCATCGCCCGTGAGATACGCCGCGGACGCAAGTATGACGCGGTGATTATGGACCCGCCAAGCTACGGCAGAGGTCCGGGAGGAGAGGTCTGGAAGCTGGAAAACTGCGTCTATGACCTTGTGAAGCTCTGTTCGGGAGTTCTCTCCGATGAGCCGCTTTTCTTCCTGATAAACAGCTATACCACGGGACTTTCTCCCTCGGTAATGGGATATATCCTCGGAAGCGTCCTCGCCGACAAGTTCGGAGGAAAGGTAAGCTTCGATGAGATAGGGCTCCCCGTGAAGTCCACGGGAATGACACTTCCCTGCGGCTCTACCGCTATCTGGGAGGCGAAGTAATGCCTTCCGCATATCCACAGCCATATGCCGTGCTGCTGCGCGGCTTGCAATAAATGCACAAACTATACATCAATAATCACAGAAATTAAAGGAGTAATAAACATGGCAAAAAACGAAAGATTTATCAAGACATATTCACAGGGCAAGCTCGTAGAGACCGAGATATGGGTGGATAAGGAAACAGGCGTTAACTACCTCTACCGCAAGGACGGCTATTCGGGCGGTCTGTGCGTACTGACCGACAAGGACGGCAAGCCCGTCGTATCCACAGCCGAGGAAATAGCCAACTTAAAGTAAAAAGGATATAATATGAAAAAAGCATTTATGGCAATTATCGCAGCAGCCGCTGTAATGGCATTTTCCACAGTTTCCTGCGGCAGCAAAAAAGAGGAAAGCGGCGCGGTGAATGCGACCACAGCTGCTTCCGAAGAAGATACCACAGAGGAAGAAACAACAGATCCCGATAATGAAGAATATAGGGAACTTATAAGGCGCGAAGCTGAGGAGGGCGTTGATATAACTCCGCAGCCCCTGCCCGAATTTGACAATATCCCCGAAGACTGGAAGGAAATATCCTACGAGAGGGTAAGTCTGAGGATACCTCCCGACCTTGAGGAAACAGAGATGTGGCCTTCCTATGTAAAGACGTGCTACGGCAAGGAGGACAGCTTCAGAACAGCTTACATTGTCGAGAAAATGGAAAATAAGTACGGCTTTTTGAATACCGGATTTCCGGAGGTAAACGAGGAGACAGCGGCAGAGGCTTTCAAAGAGCTGGGCATAGAATTTGACGGAAGCTGGCTCTCTATGTATAAGGCGGTACTGTCTCTGACAAGCGAAATGCGCACCGACAGTAATGCCGAAAGCTTTGAGACGGCTATGATTGCAAAGGAATTTACGATCCGGGACAATTCCGAGGTCTATTATAAGCAGATAAACGGCTGTGAAGTCTATTTTATGAAAAATGATTTCAGCAATGACGGTTGCGAGAGCTTTAATGCGATGATCTTCGTTTCCGATAACGAGTACTATCAGGTACAGGTCATCGGAGATACTATTGAGGAAGCACTGATGATGTGCTCAACGATCGATATAAAGTGAAGAACAGGGATAAATATGGATAATATAATCGAAATAAAGGGTCTGCACTTTTCATACGAGACCGACGACGAGGAGAAAAAGCCCGTCGAGGTACTGAAAGGCATTGACCTTGACATAAAGCAGGGTGAGTTCGTGGCGGTGCTGGGGCACAATGGCTGCGGCAAATCCACCCTCGCCAAACATCTTAACGCCATACTGCTCCCCACCGAGGGAACGGTAACGGTGGACGGTATAGACACCAAGGACGGGGAAAGGCTCTTTGATCTGCGCCAGTGCGCGGGAATGGTGTTCCAGAACCCCGACAATCAGATAGTCTCCTCAATAGTCGAGGAGGACGTTGCCTTCGCTCTGGAAAATCTGGGCGTCCCCTACGAGGAGATGCGCAGACGGGTGGACGACAGTCTGAAAGCCGTGGGAATGTACGAGTACAGGCTACATTCTCCCAGCCAGCTCTCGGGCGGTCAGAAGCAGCGAGTGGCAATAGCAGGCATAATCGCCATGGAGCCCAAGTGCATAATCCTCGACGAGCCCACTGCAATGCTGGACCCGCAGGGACGCAAAGAGGTGCTCGCCACCATACACCGCATGAACCGCGAAAAGGGCATAACCATAGTCCTCATCACACATTATATGGACGAGGCTGCGGACTGCGACAGAGTAGTGGTCATGGACAAGGGCGAGGTCGTCCTTGACGATGTTCCCGAGAAGGTCTTCTCGCAGGTGGAAAAGCTGAAGGCTATCGGTCTCGATGTGCCGCAGGTGACAGAGCTGGCATGGGAGCTGAGAAAGGCAGGCTGTGATATCTCTCCCGAGATAATCACCGAGGAGGAGTGCGCGGCTGCCATCGAAAAGCTGTTTGCGGAATAGCCGCACAGCTCACAGGAAAGAAAAGGAGAATAGAATTGGCTATCCTTGAAACACAGGAGCTCACATATACCTACAGCCCCGGTACTCCCTTTGAGAAGACCGCTGTGGACCATGTGAGCCTTAAAATAGAAGAGGGCGAAATGGTGGGCGTCATGGGTCACACAGGCTCAGGCAAATCCACGCTCATACAGCATTTCAACGGACTCCTCAAGCCTACGTCGGGAAAGGTGCTTCTCGACGGAAAGGACATCTGGGCGGACAAGGACAAGATAAGAGATGTGCGCTTTAAGGTGGGGCTTGTTTTCCAGTACCCCGAGTATCAGATATTCGAGGAGACCGTCTACAAGGACATCGCCTTCGGTCCGAAGAATATGGGACTTGACGAGGCTGAGATAAAGCGCCGCGTCCATGAGACCGCAAATGATATAGGTCTTTCGGAGGAGCTCCTCGAGCGCTCTCCCTTTGAGCTTTCGGGCGGTCAGAAGCGCCGCGTGGCTATTGCAGGCGTTATGGCTATGGAGCCTAAGGTGCTCATTCTCGACGAGCCTACCGCAGGTCTCGACCCTGCGGGCAGGGACAAGATACTCGAGCATATCAAGCGCTATCATGAGCGCACAAAGAATACCATCCTCATTGTCTCTCACAGCATGGAGGACATTGCTTCCTTTGCGGACAAGATACTTGTCATGAGCAAGGCAAAGCTCTTCTGCTATGACGAGACGGTAAAGGTCTTCGCAAGAGCCGACGAGATATCCGAGATAGGTCTGGACGTACCACAGATAACCAGAGTTTTTGGAGAGCTCAGACGCAGGGGACTTGACTTCGGCAAGGAGGTCTACACAGTAGGCTATGCCCGTGACCTGCTGCTCAGGAAGCTGAAGGAAAGGGAGGTACGCTGAATGCTGAGAGATATCACCATCGGACAGTATTTCCCCGGAGACAGCGTTATACACAAGCTTGACCCAAGGTTCAAGATAGTGATAACCATTCTCTATATCGTAATGCTTTTTTCGGGCGGAAATTACCTCTGCCTTGCAGTGGGAGCCGTCTTTACCATAGGAGCCATACTCCTGTCGAAGATACCGCTGAAAATGTTCGTGAAGAGCGTCAAGCCGCTGTTTATCTTCCTTATGATAACGGCTGTCATAAACCTGTTCTTCATGAGCCGCGGAAACGTGCTCCTGCACTGGAAATTCATAAAGATAACAGACGAAGGCGTACACACCAGCGTATTCATGGTCATAAGGATAGTCCTTCTTATCATGGGAAGCTCACTGCTGACCTACACTACCTCGCCCATAACGCTGACCGACGCCATAGAGCGGCTGCTCTCGCCGCTGAGAAAGATAAAGTTCCCCGTACATGAGCTGGCGATGATGATGTCCATAGCGCTCAGATTCATCCCCACACTCATCGAGGAGACGGACAAGATAATGTCTGCACAGAAAGCCCGTGGAGCCGAAATAGATACAGGAAGCTTCACAACGAGAGCAAAGAACCTCATCTCCATACTGGTGCCCCTGTTCATCTCCGCATTCAGACGTGCGGACGAGCTGGCTACGGCTATGGAGTGCCGCTGCTACCACGGCGGAGAGGGAAGAACACGTCTCAGACAGCTGAAGTCTGCGCCCCGTGACTATATCGCACTTGGCGTGACTGTCCTGTTCCTTGCGGGAGTTATAGTTCTGGGAAGACTGTTCTGACAAGAACAAAAGAGAGGGTAAAAATGAACAAAGAGGAAAAAAGAGCCGCAAGGCGCACAAGGCTTGAGCGGTTCAGAAAAGGAAAATTCTACGGGATACTGTACGATAAGGGAGTCCTGTACTTCCTGCTTTCGTTCCTTATCCCATTTGCGATAATGCTGTATGCCTTCGGCATTTACGGCGTTCATCCCTTCGGAGACAGGCAGATACTTGTAGTCGACCTGTGGCATCAGTATTACCCGTTTTTCAGGGTGGTACATGAGAAGCTCACAAGCGGCGGCTCGTTCCTGTACTCATGGGAAAACGGTATGGGCACCAATTTCCTGTCGCTCATATCCTATTACGCGGCAAGTCCGCTGAACTGGCTCTCGGTGTTCTTCGGCGAGGGCAATGAACGTGACGCGCTCATGTTCATACTGGCGGCAAAGATAGGTTTCGCAGGAGCCTTTTTCAGCACATTCCTGCGGTATACATACAAGCGCAGGGACTTCACCATATGTATGTTCTCGGTCATGTACGCCCTTTGCAGCTACACTCTGGGCTATTACTGGAACGTAATGTGGTTCGACACCATAGCACTGTTCCCTCTGGTGATGACGGGCATCGTCATGATATGCCGTGAGGGAAAATGGAAGGTGTTCACCTTCGGTCTCGCGCTGTCACTCATAGCAAACTACTATGTGGGATATTTCACCTGCATATTCTCGGTATTCATGTTCGCTTCGGCAAGCATCATCGAGTGCAGGGGCATAAAGGACTGGTTCAGGAAGCTGTTTCTGATGATACGCTCCTCGGTTCTCGGCATAGGTCTGGGAGGCTTCATCCTCCTGCCTGCATACTACGGATTACAGCTCACATACAGCGCAAACAACACCATGCCGCGTGAGATGTCCTTCTATGAGGACTGGAAGAAGATATTCGCAAACCTGCTCTCATACAATGAGCCCACAAAGGTGGACGGACTTCCCAACTTTGCCTGCGGAATGCTGGCTGTGCTCCTCTTCGGAGTATTCCTGCTGTCATTCGGCATAAAGATAAGGGAGAAGATATCGTCACTGATAATGCTGGGCATCATCGCCGTGAGCTGCAATATGAATATCCTCAACTTCATCTGGCACGGCTTCCACTTCACCAATCAGATACCATACAGATTTGCTTTTATATTCAGCTTTGTACTGGCGGCGTCGGCGTTCAGGGCGCTGGATATCATGCTCAAAAAGGGCATTAAGATATACCAGCTCATACTGATGCCCATAGCTCCTGTGACGGTGTTCGTCCTCAACCGCATGGTGGAGGGTGACGCATTCAAGCCCTCACAGGCTTTCAAGAGCTCACTTGTCATTACCGCCGCATTCTGGCTCATATTCATCGCGGCAAAGATATTCCCGTTCAAGACCGCAAAGAGAAGGAACGTGCTGCTGACACTTGCCCTTACGGCAGCGGTGCTCAGCGAGTTCGTCAGCAACGCACAGATAGGCGTCAGGACCGTGGACACCACGGGCTACTACGACTATCCTGCCAGCTGCGGCGACGTAAAGCCCCTTCTTGACAAGGTGAAAAAGAACGACAAGGACCTTTTCTACCGTATGGAGATGACACAGACCTACACCTTAAATGACAGTGCGCTGTACGGCTACCGCGGAGTATCGCAGTTCTCGTCGGCAGCAAATGTCTCGGTGACGACAATGTTCAAGCGTCTGGGACTCTATGCCTCGGAGGCGGGAAACAGATACTATTACAGAACATCTACCCCCGTTGTGAATTCGCTTCTGGGAATAAAATACATTATCAAGAAGGGCGGCACACTCAACTCAGAGGGCTGGGTGCTTGAGGAGGAGGACTCCTCGGGAAGCACACATCTTTACAAGAACCGCTATCCTCTGTCAATGGGCTTCATGGTCAAGGATAATGTGCTCCTCATGGAGGACGGCGGCGGCGCCAATCCCTTCGAGTATCAGAACGACCTTATCCGCAGGGTCTCGGGTGTTGAGGACAGGCTTTTCGTTCCCCAGCCCGTGGCTCTTGTGGAATACGACGGACTTGACGTAACAAAGAACGGCTACGGGAACTACACCTTCCAGAACGACTCGGATGAGCCAACAGGAAGCGCTTTATACACCTATGACTGCATCGACGGCAGCTACCTCTACGGTTATGCAAACGGTACGGGCGGCACCTGCGATACCCTTGAGATAAAGTGCGGCGAGGATCTGGTGGACTCGGGCAAGCTCATCGAGAGCTACCCCATAGTATTCACAATGGGCAACGGTCAGGGCGGTGAGACCTCTACGGTGAGGATAACCTCCAACAAGGACCACAAGACAGGCAACTTCAAGCTGATGATATATGCTCTTGACACGAAGATATTCGACAGGGCTTATGAGGAGCTCGCCGATGAACAGCTCAATATAACCGAGTTTTCCGACAGGAAGATAAGGGGAGAGCTCACCGCAAAGGAGGACGGCATACTCTTCCTGTCCATTCCCTACGAAAAGGGCTGGAAGGTATACGTTGACGGTGAGAGGGCTGAGACCTTCAAGCTCCTTCAGGCTGTGACAGGCGTAAAGGTCGCCAAGGGCAGCCACGATATCCGCATAGAGTATACTCCCGAGGGCTTCCCTCTGGGCGTTACTATATCCTTCGTCAGTCTCGGACTGATAATACTGGCAATGCTTTTCGACAGAAGAAGGCTGCGCCGGCGCAGGAGAACAGCTCCCGCGGCGGAGGCTCCTCAGGAGGAGCTTCAGGAGCAGCCGCCATTCAATTACAGAGCTGAGGTATACGATCAGGTCTGCGAGTCCCTCATAGGTGAGGATGTAGGCAGGGTCGAGGATACCGAGGTCATACTGTACGACGGAAGCAAAAAGCCCGAAAAGGAGGTCGATGATGCGAAATCTGAAAGTGACCATAGCATACAGGGGGACTAAGTATCACGGCTTTCAGCGGCAGAGCAACGCGGTAACGGTGCAGGAGGTGCTCGAAAAGGCGCTGTCAAAGGTGCTCAACGAGCCTGTGACCATTACGGGCTGCTCGCGGACGGATACGGGAGTCCATGCCAATATGTTCTGCTTCAACGTAAAGACCAGCAGCAGGATACACTGCCTCGGCTTTTGCAGAGGAGTGAACGGCGAGCTTCCCGATGATATATCCATACTGAGCTGTGAGGACGTTCCCGAGGACTTCCACGCGCGGTTCGACTGCAAGGGCAAGGAGTACATCTACAAGATACACTGCAGCGAATCGAAAAATCCTTTCGCCGCCGATCTTATGCTCCATTATAGGAGAAAATTCGACATCGAGGCGGCAAGAAAGGCGGCACAATACTTTGTGGGGACTCATGATTTCTCCTCGTTTTGTGCCGATTGTACAAATGTTTCCACGACCGTAAGGACTATTTATTCTTTCAGAATAGAAAATAGTGGAGATTCTGTGATAATGCTTGTAAAAGGCAACGGTTTTTTGTATAATATGATTAGGATAATGGCAGGGACTCTGCTGGACGTAAGCGAAAAACGCATCTCGCCCGACGATATCCCCGCTATCCTTGCCGCAAAAGACCGCTTGAAGGCAGGCAGAACAGCCATGGCTCACGGACTGTATCTGAACCGCGTGTTCTACAGCGAGGATGAGCTTATGAAAGATACATACTGATGAGGCGGCTCTCATCAGCAAGAACAAAGGATAAGGAGGTGTCAGTGTGCCGAAAATGTATGACGCCGACGATATAGTCGATCTTAAAAATCGCAAGAGACGGCGGAAAAGACTTATGCGGTTTCTGACTATCCTGCTTATAGCGGGCATTGGAACGGGTCTTTATTTTACCCGTGACAAGTGGTATAATAAGTTAAGGGGTATAGGAGAACAGTACAGGACTATCGTCAATTCAGGCAAGCTGGCTGAGGGCAACTTCCCGATAGAGGTCAGCAGCGGATCGGATTATCAGTTTGAGCTTACAGACAGGAAAATGATCGTGATGAGCGATACCTATACTTACTTCTACGATACTGACGGAGCGCTTCTGAGACGCCGTCAGCATACATACACCAACACGGTGCTCCGTGCAGCAGGGGGTAGAGCCCTGCTATATGAAAACGGAGGGAACGAGCTCTGTGTGGAGGATGAGGATCAGATCATCTACACCAAGACTCTTCCGAAGAATCTCATACTCTTCGCAAGGATAAGCGAGGAGGGATATACGGCTGTTGTCACAACTTCCGACAAATACAGCTGTGAGATCATCGTATATGATAAAAGGGGAAAGGTCATATACGAAAGAAAATGTATCGAAAAGGTCAGTGACCTGAGCTTCATAGAAAGGAGCAAGGGCTGTGTGCTGAGCTATATCTCGGCAGAAAACGGCCAGCTCGTAACTAATGTTCAGGAGATCGACTTCAGCGAAAACGGTGAGCACTGGACATCCCCGGGACTTAATACCCTCGGACTTGATGTTTTTGGCTACGGAAAGGGCGCATTCGTGCTCGGAACGGACGCCTGCGGCTACGTTGATGACAACGGGCAGATAAGCTCGTATTACTCCTATGACGGCAAGCTTGCCGCAGGAGCAAGCGAGGGCGGCAACTCTGCGGTTATCGTCAACGACGACGACAGAAGAAAATATGTAATGGCTATATTCAAGGGCGGCAATACAGAAGCCCGTATTATCGAGCTGGACAAGCCCTCGATAGATGTTGCTATATATGAGGATCTCGTTTATGTTATGTGTCAGGGTCAGATAAATGCCTATGACTTTAACGGAGGTCTGCGCTCTGTCGCCGAGGTAAGCGACTCTTACACCGGATTCCTTCGCAGCGACGATCATATTTTCCTGAAGGGCTATAATAAAATAGACCGTATAGACTATGAGAGCTGATTTTTGGTACGATCAATCCACATTTGAAGGGAGGAAGCGTCACCTTATCAAATGACGCGATCTATATGGGAGTACAATTCTGGTGGTTTTATGATGTTATCGCAGTTGCAACTATCCTTATCTGCTTATTCATCACAGTAAAAAGAGGTTTTTTAAAGGCAGCAGTATCGCTGCTGGGTTATGTATTGGCATTATTTATCGCGCTGTCTCTCAGTTCGTCTATCGGCAGCTCAATATACAGCAAGTCTGTAAGAGAGAGCAATGTCAAAAAGATGGATCAGGCTCTTTCCGAGAATGAGTTCTCAGAGGAGCTGGCAAAGTATCTTGAATCTCTGGGATACAATGTCAAGGTGGACCGCGACAAGCTCACCGGTATCTACATCAAGGGCGAGGATGTTGATGAGAATATCTATACCTATCTCAACAATATCAACGGCAGAAAGGTAGAATCCGAGGAGGGCATCTTCTATAACAAGCTCCATGAGGGTTATGCCACCGTTATGAGCGGTCTGGTATCAAAGCACCTCAGCGAGTATTCCGCAGAGTGTGCCGCAAAGGAGATAAGGGAGCATCCGACAAAGCTCTACGGCTTCATGAAGCTTATGGATGAACCCGACAGCAGAAGAGCACCTGCTGAATTTATCGTTGATAACTACCTCAAGGCACCTTATGTCTCGATTATCAAGCTCATAACCCTTATAGTCATGCTCATAATATTCCTCGTTCTTACCATAATCATATCAACTACAGCAGGCAAGAACGATAAGATGGAACCAAGCATCGTTACCCATGTGATATGCGGACTCATAGGCATATTCAAGGGCGCGGTATTCGTGTTCCTTATAGCGGTAATGGTCCGCCTTTATGTGGTATTCGGAAGCAACAAAATGCTTTTCTTCAACCACGAGGCAATAGACAAGACCTTTATCTTCAAGTACATCTACGATATCGTAAAGGGTATCTGAGGCGGCTTGACAACAGCGCCTGCGGTTTGCGGAACAAGCGCATAGAAATTACTACAGGAGGAACTGCCTGATGATAATGTGCAGTAAATGCAAAAAAAGACCTGCGGTGGTGTTCATCACCTCCGTTCAGGGCGGCGAAAAGAAAAACGAGGGTCTGTGCCTTTCATGTGCAAGGGCGCAGAATATCCCGCAGATAAAGGAATACATGGATGAGCTGGGCATCACCGACGAGGAGCTGGATCAGCTCTCGGATCAGATGATGGGTATGCTTGACGGCGACAGCTTTGAAATGGGCGGCTCGGGCGTACTTCCCGACTTTATCACGAATATGTTCGGCGGAAACAGCGGCGACGACTCAGAGGGCGGAGATAAGCCCGATGAGGGTGGCTTCGACCCGAGAAGCATCTTCGGCGGCGGACGTTCCGATGACAAGCAGTCCGACAGCAAGGAGAAGAAAGGTCTTTTCGGACGCAATAAGGAGAAAAAGCCGAGAGAGCCCAAATTCCTCGGAAGCTACTGCACCAATCTGTCACAGAAGGCTGCTGACGGCAAGCTGGACAATATCATCGGCAGAGACAACGAGATAGCAAGAGTTATACAGATACTTTCAAGGCGTACCAAGAACAACCCCTGCCTCATAGGTGAGCCGGGTGTCGGCAAGACCGCTATCGCAGAGGGTATAGCTCTCCGCATCAACGAGGGAAATGTTCCCTTCAACCTTGTGGATAAGAAGGTATATCTTCTCGACCTTACCGCCCTTGTTGCTGGAACTCAGTTCCGCGGACAGTTTGAGAGCCGTGTAAAGGGGCTTGTGGACGAGGTAAAGCGCGAGGGCAATATCATACTCTTTATCGACGAGGTACACAATCTCGTCGGCGCAGGAGACTCTGAGGGCTCAATGAACGCTGCAAATATCCTGAAGCCTGCTCTTTCACGAGGCGAGGTCCAGGTCATCGGTGCCACCACATTCGGCGAGTACCGCAAGTATATCGAGAAGGATTCCGCTCTTGAGCGACGTTTCCAGCCTGTTACAGTCAACGAGCCCACCATCGAGGACACAGTCAACGTCCTCGTGGGCATAAAGAAATATTACGAGGAGTTCCACAAGGTACACATCTCCGATTACCTTGTGAGAGTGTGCGCTGTGCTTTCAGAGAGATATATCACGGACCGCTTCCTGCCCGATAAGGCTATCGACCTTATGGACGAAAGCTGTGCATACGCCTGCATACGCTCTCCCGAGATAGGCGAGTACGAAAAGCTCAAAAAGGAGATAAAGGTACTGGAGGACATGGAGAAGTCCATTTCCGAGCAGGATGAGATAGACTATCAGGCTCTTGCAGAGGTAAAGGGCAAGCTCATACACATCCGCGAGACTGAGGCTGAGCTCAAAGAGAAGGCTGAGAACATAAATGTTGAGGAGTCCGATGTCACCAAGGTCATCGAGCGCTGGACGGGTATCCCTGCGGCTAAGATAGCAGAGAACGAGTTCCTGAAGATATCAAGGCTGGAGGGTGCTCTCAAAAAGAGGGTCATAGGTCAGGACGAGGCTGTTTCGGTACTCACAAGAGCTATCAAGCGCACAAGAGTACAGCTCAGCAAGCGCCGCAGACCTGCTTCATTCGTGTTCGTGGGTCCCACAGGCGTGGGTAAGACAGAGCTGGTAAAGGCACTTGCCGAGGAGCTCTTTGACTCTCCCGACCCGCTCATCAGACTGGATATGACCGAGTATATGGAGAAGCACTCCGTTGCGAGAATGATAGGCTCGCCTCCCGGATACGTCGGCTACGACGAGGCAGGACAGCTCACAGAAAAGGTTCGCAGAAAGCCCTACTCCGTAATACTCTTTGACGAGATAGAGAAGGCTCACCCCGATGTTATGAATATACTCATGCAGATACTTGACGAGGGCAAGGTGGACGATGCTCACGGAAGGACCGTAAACTTTGCAAACACCATCATCTGTATGACCTCAAACGCAGGCTCTACGGACAAGAGCATAGGCGTTGGCTTCAACCGCACTGAGAATGAAATATCAAGAGACAAGGCTATGAAGGGTCTGAGGGAGTTCCTCCGCCCCGAGTTCATCAGCCGTATAGACGAGATCGTTGTGTTCAAGGATCTCACCAAGGAGAACTTCGCTGACATCGCTGCTCTTATGATCGACGAGATGAAGGAGCCCCTTGCAGAAAAGGATATCACCGTGGACTACACAAGACAGGCTCTTGAACTCATTGCCGAGAAGTCCTTCGGAAAGCCCTACGGCGCAAGAGATATCCGCAGAGTCATCCGCGACGAGGTGGAGGATCAGGTGGCTGAGCTCATTCTTGAGCGCGGCTCTGAGATCAACAAGATAAGCATTTCCTGCGACGGCGACAAGATAGTTGTCGGGGGCAGTAAGGAGGCAAAAGAAGATGAAGCGTAAGTTACTGTCACTTATTGCAGTTATGGCAGCTTCGGCAGCTGTTTTCACAGGCTGTCTCGATTCGGGAAAAAGCAGCTCGGCAGGTACGACTGCTCCCGAGGAGACAACTGCCTCCGAGCCTTTCACCAATGACGAGGGCGAGGAGCTGTCCGAGAGCATGGAGCTCATGTATGTCAAGTTCAGGGACGTTCCCGCACTGGAGAGCGGTCCCGTTATAAAGATCAGCGATACCACCGCAAAGCCCGGAGAGATAGCAGAGGTAACTGTTTCTCTCACGGGAGCAGACAACCAGTGGAATATGTGCGGAATACACATCACATATCCCGATGTACTGGAGTGTCAGCTGTCCAATGCCGAGGAGCTGTATGCGCTGTACGAGCCCGGCGATGCTGTAAGGAATAACGCAGGCTTTGTAGCTATGGACTGGGAGGACAATCTTGCACCCGAAATGGTAAGAGAGCATAACAAGTCGCTGTTCTTCACCACCATGTTCATGGATACTAAGGGACATGACGGCGATATTGCCACATTCTACTTCAAGGTCCCCGACGATGCACAGCCCGGAACGGTCTATAAGCTCAGCTATTACTATATGGACTCTGATATGTTCCGCGATGAGCAGTCGGATATGTCATTCGAGAAGTATGCCTTTGAGCATCTTCAGGACGGAAGTATCACTATAAGATAAGTTTACGGAGCTGCGGCGCATAAGTGCGGCAGCTCCGTATGTTTCTGAGAAAGGAAGTACATAATGAATAAAAAGGAAACAGCAGAGATAAAGAAGAATTTTTCCGACAAGAGCGGATTTTTCATCATGGAGAGAGTTCTTACAGCGTTCATCGACGCGGATAAGAATGTTCGCTATCACAATGTCAGCTCATGTCTCACCATGCCCGTTGAGGAGCACGATGTCTACGACGAGACGCTGAAAAAGGTGCTCAACACCAACGTGGGCAAGGCTTTTGTGGAGTATGAGTTCCCCAACGAGGCATATGACGAGGGTCAGCCCCAGAACATCCTCTATACTCTCCTCACCTCCGAGCTGAAGGACGAGACAGTCTGCGAGGACTTCCTCAACCATATTACCAACAACATCGCCTATACGGGGCCATTTGCGGTGATAACCTCCTACTGCACCTATACCATCCGCAAGAAGGACAAGAATGACGAGTTCGCTGACGGCGAGGACGAGATATACCGCTATATCCTCACAGCTATCTGCCCCGTTAACACCAGCAAGGACGGCTTTATTTTCGACAGTGTCGGCAACGAGATAACCAAGAAGGTAAACACCGAGCTCATCATCAGCAAGGCTCCCTCGGACGGCTTCCTTTACCCTGTTTTCAGCAACAGGAGCTCCGATATCAACCATGTGATGTACTACACCAAGAATGTGAAGTCTCCTAACGTGTCGGTGGTTGAGAACGTGCTGGGCTGCACCTTTGTTATGTCGGCAGAGAGCGAAAAGAGCAGCTTCCAGAGCATACTCAAGAACGTAGTGGGTGAGGACCTTGACTATATGCTTATCAAGACCGTGAACGAGAAGATACAGGAGGTCGTGGACGACAGCAAGGACGAGACCGACAAGGTGGTCATCGACAACGCAAAGCTGAAGGATATCCTTGTGGATGTGGGACTTCCCGAGGAGAGAGTTAACATGGTGGAGCCCGTATACGAAAAGGTCTGCGGCACAGCTCCACTTACTGCGGCAAATCTTGTGGAGAACAAGACCGTTCTCACCTCTCCGGGTATCACCGTTAACATCAAGCCCTCGGCGGCAGATAAGGTGCGCACAAGTGTGGTGGACGGCAGAAGATGCCTGCTCATTGATATTGACGACCCCACCATTGAGATAAACGGACTTCCCGTTACTCTGTAATATAAATCATAATTTAGCGGAGCAAAATTATGATTTGAGCCCTTAGCCGTTAGCTAATGTAGGGGACGCCGCCCTCGGCGTCCCACGAAATTTGTATTGTAGGTGCGGATATCATCCGCCGTTAAGGGACGCCCTCACTTGCAGGGCGTCCCCTCTCAAAAAACAGTCCACCGGACTGTTTTTTGATTCACCCCTTGCGGAGCGCTTTGTTTTATTTCGTCGCCTTAAAAGCTGAAAGCGGCGACCAGAGGCGCTGCCTCTGACCTAACCGGTACGTCCCCTCTGTCGCTTCGCGACATCTCCCCATTTTATGGGGAGTCACTCCGCCAAAGGAACACAGTCCCTTTGGAATCCCTTACATAGGCTCGGCGTACTTATTGCGCTGTAAGCGATGTACAAATATCATTTTTGATATTATTAAGCGAGTTTACGAGCGACAACGTGGCAAGCGGTCGAGCTGGCTCGGCTCGAAATTCCGATTTATCCGAGCGACAATAATATGCGATAAAAAACAGGAAAGCCGTGCTTGAGCAGCACGGCTTTCTTGTTCTGATTTGTCCCTTACAATTTATTTTTGGAATTATATCAATCTGTGCGGCGCGTTGTGCAGATGCACCGCACAGATCAACATCGAAAAGAATTATGACATCGACCAGCTGTCGAAGCTTACGTCGCCGTTAGCTACAAAGTAGATGTCTGAAGCGCCGCTGGGGATATTTGCGAGAGGAGTCTCAATAGTTTCCATTGAGCCGCCTGCGGGTACTTCAATGTAGGTTATAGCCTCGCCGCTTGCTGAACCTGCGCAAACCTTGATGATCGCGCCGCTCTTGGATGAAGCCTTTGCTGTAAGTGTGCCGCTTACCTTGGAGAAGTCGACCTTGCTTACCTTAGCCCATTCGCCCTTCTTGAACTCGACTGTTGTGTTGCCTACGCCTGAAACTGTGATGCCCTTTGACTCGTTAGCCATTGTAGCAGCGCGTACAGTCTTGGTAGGATCGAGGTTCTGGATCTGTGAGCAGCCCTTCATATCGCCGCTGCAGCTGAGTGTGCCGTTTGAAGAATTGTATGTACACTCATTGATCTGAGTTGAACGATAGTTACCGTCCTTGTTATCCTTGTTGCGGTTATTGGGATCGCCGCTGTCGATGAAGGTATTGCCCATGCGGAGGGACTGCTGACGTGAGTGATATGCTACATAGTACTTGCCCTTGAACTCGATGATAGAGTGGTGGTTGTTACCGCCGTTGTCTATTCTCTGAGTACCTGTATTCTTGAATACAACGCCCTTGAGCTGGTTCTTTGTCCATGGACCTAAGGGATTAGTGGAAGTCATGTAGAGGATATCTGCGTTGCCGAAGCTTACGCCGTTGATGTTTGTGCCGCCGGGAACATTCCAGTTAGCACAGTATGAATAGTACCATGTGTCGCCTATCTTGATAAGGCTTGAATCCTCGAAGAGGTAAGGAGTCTCCATAGTCTGAGGAGTTCCTGAAAGTGAAGTCATGTCTGAACCGAGCTTAACGACTCTGCCTGTCTTTGGGTTGTCGTAGCCGTTGCCGTCGTTCTGCTTCTTGCCGCCGCCGAAGAAGAGGTAAGCCTCATCGGTCTTTTCATCGTAGTATACGCCGGGGTCGAAGAGCCATTCTACGTTGCCGCAGTTAGCTGTATTGCGGCTTACGAGCTCGCGGCCTATAGGATCCTTTACATTCTTGGTGAATGTGGGGTCATCAGCTGAAAGGACGCCGATGCCTGAGCCGTTGTTTGCAAAGTAGAGGAAGAACTTAGGCTTGCCGTCTACCATCTTCCATGCTGCATCGGGAGCCCATGCTGCGTTTGCCCATGAAGCAATGCCGTTTGTGGTCCTGCCGTTTCTTGCAGCTACGGGGATAGCGCCGTGGTCAGTCCAGTTTACCATATCGTCGGTAGATACACAGTTGATAGTACCTGAGTTATATGTGTTTATCTGGAGTCTGCCGTCGCGGTAGTACTCGAATGCGTCGTTGGTGGTATAGATGTAAAGTCTTCCGTCATATACCATCCAGCCGGGGTCAGCACCGAAGCGCTGAGTTGTGAGAGGATTGTTCTCTCCGTCCTTTTTCCATGATTCTGCAATATTCACTGTTCCAAATTTAGCAGCTAAAGCGCTGATGTCAACCTGTGGCTTGTTTACGGGGAATTCTGTGATCTTCTTGAGTATGTACTGCTGGAGGAGAACCAGATCGGCAACTTCAAAAGTTCTGTTCTGGTCAACGTCGGCAGCCTTCTGAGTCATTGAATCATCGAAGCCGCCGTTGAGGAGTCCTCTTCTTGCAGCGACCATATCCATTGAGTCGATGCACTCGTCGAAGTTTACATCGCCGAGGATGACTGTGCGGATATGAGGCTGTCCTGCGCCGGGAACTACTGTACCTGCGGGAGCGCCTACTGCGTCATCTATATAGAAGTTTGTGAATATCGTCTCGTGAGTTGTCTCAACGTAGATCTGTACGTCGGTAGCGCCCGAGGGTATCTTGAAGTTTGTGTTTGCAAGCTGTACCCACTCGCCCTTTGGAGCAGATGCCAGAGCGATCTGATCGTAATGGGGCTCGTTGTCAGCGTCATTGTACTGGAGTGTGAGCTTGAATTCCTGAGAATCCAGATCACCGTCGAGGTAGCAGGCATTTACTGAGAAGCTGTACTCCTCGCCGGGCTTGAATATTCTTGAATTGAGGGGCATTGCTGCGCCGTTCCATGAAGCCTCTCTGTCCTGAACAAGGAGGGCTTCCTTGCCTTCGTAATTTGTTCTGCCGCTGGTGCTTACAGAAGCTGAGCCTCTGCCTACCCAGTTGTCCTCTGAGCCTTCAAAGTGACTGTGGAACCAGTAACCGTCGGAATCGGGCTCGGGGTCTGAGATGGTGAAGTTAGAGCTTCCGGGACCGTGGTAGGGGAGACCTTCGCTCCACTGGCTGTCGGGAACAAGGCTTGTGATAGCGTTGTAAGCTAACTTGGGCTGATTGTTTCCGTCATAGAGCAGAGGCTGATTGCTTTTGCCTGAATTCCTGTCTGTGCCTACCCATGAGTTATTGTCGTTGGGTCCCCATACCTGAACGAGAGTTACGTTAGGTCCGTTGGGGTGGCTTGCGTTCCAGTCCATAGCGTGCTTGAATATAGCCTTGTACTTGTCAGCCTGCTGCTGTAAGGTGTACTTGCCGCCCTCAGTTGAGAGGTCAAGCTCTGTTACCTGAACATCGATACCGAGGTTGAGGTACTTGTCCATAGCTGCGAGGTAGGAGTTTGTGTCGCCCCATGCGCCGCTTGCAGCGCAGTTGAGGTGAGACTGCATACCCATACCGTCGATGAGTCCCTTAGCCATGAGAGGCTTGAGGATTGTGTTTATGATGCAGTTCTGCTTGTCATTAGCGAACTCGTTATAGTCGTTGTAGAAAAGCTTACAGGTCGGAGGAGCGTACTGTCTTGCATAGGTGAATGCCTTCTCAACGAAGGAGTTGTTTCCGTAAACTCTTACCCATGCAGATGAGCCGTTCTGACCCTCTGTGCCGTTTGTAGGTCTGAGACCGCCCTGTGAAGCGGTGCCGTCATAGATGACCTCGTTACAAACGTCGTAAGCATAGAGGTCGAGGTCGGGGTACTGAGTTGCGTATGCGTTGAACATATTCTTGATGTAGCTCTCCATACGCTGATCCATTGTGGAGCTGTTTACATAACCGCCGTTGTCGCTGAAGTTCTCCTTGAAGAACCACTCATGAGTCTGGCTGTGCCATACAAGGGTATGACCTCTGAAGCCGAGACCGTGCTCAACGCAGAAATCGCAGATAGCTGCACAGCTGTTGAGAGATACCTTTACGTTGGTATTGGTCGAGCCGTTCTGGACCATAGTATCCCATGGCTTTGTCTCGTTCTCGCACTCGATAGCGTTGCAGTCCTTGAGCAGTATGCCCTGGATACCGCTGTTCTTGATGGTACCGCCGTTGAAGATGTTGCCAACGCGGAAGTAATCGCCGAACTCGTCCTTGAGACCCTTGCCTGCGGGAGCAGCGTGTGCCTCGAGAGCTTTCTTGTCTCCTGTGATGAGGAAATCATCAAAGAAGAAGTCGTCTGTGGAGTCTGTGGTGATCTTTACCTTGAACTCGTAGCTTCCCTCGGGAGCGGTGTAGCTGTTCTTCAGCTCTGTCCACTGACCTGCGGGAACGTTCTTGGAAGCCAGCTCAACAGTTGTCTCCTCCTCTGTCTCCTCGTCGATGACCAGAAGTGAAAGGTGGAACTTCTGAGCGGTATTGCTGAATACCTTTACGCTGTAATTGTACTTGTCTCCGCCGAAAAGGTAGAGACCCTTTGATGAAGCGGCGCCGTCCTCAGCGGAAGCACGTCCCGAGACCTTCATGCCTCTTGACATATCTGCGCCTGCTGCGGGCTGAGCTGTGAGCTCTACGGTGTCGCCCTCGCCGTACCAGCCGTCATAGTTGCGTTCAAAATCGTTGGTTACGACAGAAGCAGCGTATGTGCGCTGTACGAATTCGGGGAAAGCCACGAAGGCGCCCGAAAGACAGCTTGCAGCGGTAAGACTTGCGACAAGTTTTTTGAATTTCATACATTCTCCTCCTCAATATTTATTTATTTTATTTTTTCGCTCACGCAATGATATACCGTATATCATTTCATGCTGTTACACTCATTTTACTTCAATAATAATAACATTGCAACTCAAAAAACAAAGATTTGGTGTACAAAACGAAGAATGTGCCGAAAAATAGGCGTTTGTCTTAAAATTTTGGTCAAGATATTACTATTTTTAGCATAATAATGTTATTTCAGAAAATGTGTGATATTTTGCATGATATGTTATACCAAAAGCTCTGCATCATCGGTGCAAAACAGCATTTTTTTACGGAATAAAAGGCTGTATACCGCCCGTGTGCGGAATGCAGAAAAAGTGCAGAAGTCATCATATCCGCAGGGGAAAGCAGCTTGTAAAAATTACCATTTGTAGAAAGTCCACCTAAGGCGTAAACCTTGCGGAAGGCTTGACAAAACGGATTGAAAAGTTCATAAAAACATGATATGATAGTACTATCATGACATACAGCGCTTTCGGCGCGAAAGGAGTTGAAAAAATGAAGGTATCAGACGGTTACTGGCTCAGCAGGACGGGCTACGATGTCAGCTGGGCAGCTCAGATATACGAGACCGCAGCGGACGACAGGTCCCTGACGGTCTGGGCGGCTACACAGTTCATATCAAACAGGGGCATGACCTTAGGCGGTCCCATGCTCACCGTGACCTTTACCTCCACCCTCGAGAACAGCATCAAGGTCACTATAAGCCATTTCAGCGGCGGCGTGAAAAAGCTTCCCTCTTTCCCTCTCAATGAGGACAGCGGCTTCCGCCCCGTCATAAAGCGTACAGAGGACGGCGGCTGGGAGCTCATTTCGGGAATGACCTCCGTCAGGATCGGTGCAGACGGCAAGGAATGGGATATCTCTTACAGATACGGCGGCAGACTGCTTACAAAGTCGGGCTGGCGCACAACGTCCATCATTGAGGAGGAGCCCCTGCGTCGGCAGCTCCGACAGCAGGAGACCTCGGGAGAGCGCTTCTTCTCGAGGTGGGACAACGGCGGCAGTACCTATATCCGCGAGATGCTGGACATCTCCGTAGGGGAGTACATCTACGGCTTCGGCGAGAAGTTCACCTCCTTTGTGAAGAACGGTCAGACCGTTGAGGTCTGGAACCACGACGGCGGCACCTGCACCGAGCAGAGCTACAAGTCTGTGCCTTTCTTTACATCGTCGAGGGGCTACGGAGTGTTCGTGAATACGCCTGCGAGAGTCAGCTTCGAGGTGGGCAGCGAGAACGTGTCAAAGACTGCATTTTCCGTGCAGGGCGAGACTCTGGAGTACTTCATCTTCGGCGGAGATACCATTGCAGACGTTATAGAGCGATATACCGCACTCACAGGCAGACCTGCACTGCCGCCGCCGTGGTCATTCGGACTGTGGCTGTCAACGTCCTTTACCACGGACTATGACGAGGAGACAGTGACCTCATTCATTGACGGTATGCAGCAGAGAGACATACCTCTTGATGTTTTCCACTTCGACTGCTTCTGGATGAAGGAGATGGAGTGGTGCAGCTTCCGCTGGGATGAGAGCAAGTTCCCCGACCCGAGGGCGATGATAGCGAGACTGAAGTCAAAGGGACTGCGTGTATGCGTGTGGATAAATCCCTATGTGGGGCAGAAATCTCCTGTGTTCGCAGAGTGCGCGGAAAAGGGATATCTCCTGAAAAACAGGGACGGCTCCGTGTTCCAGTGTGATATGTGGCAGTCGGGCATGGGCATCATCGACTTCACCAACCCGAAAGCGAGGGAGTGGTATGCCGCGCAGATACGGGGACTTGCTGATATGGGCGTGGATGCGGTAAAGACGGATTTCGGTGAGCGTATCCCCACGGACGTGGTCTGGCACGACGGCTCCGACCCGTATATGATGCATAACTATTACGCTTATCTCTACAACAGAACGGCTTTTGAAGCTCTTGACGGCAAGGGCTGCCTTTTCGCAAGGTCAGCCACCGCAGGCTGCCAGCAGTTTCCCGTTCACTGGGGCGGAGACTGCTTCTCGGACTATAATTCCATGTGGGAGACTCTCCGCGGCGGATTGTCGCTGTGTATGTCGGGCTTCGGCTTTTTCTCACATGATATCGGCGGCTTCGAGGCAACAGGCACACCCGACCTCTACAAGCGGTGGACAGCCTTCGGGCTCATGTCCTCCCACTCGCGGTATCACGGCAACAACTCCTATCGTGTGCCGTGGCATTTCGACGAGGAGAGCTGCGATGTGGCAAGGCATTTCGTGAAGCTGAAAGGCAGGCTCATGCCCTATATCTGGGGCAGCGCTGTAAAGGCTCACCTCACGGGCATACCCGTCATGAGGGCGATGGCTGTGGACTTCACCCGCGACCGCGGCACACTCACTGTTGACACTCAGTATATGCTGGGGGACTCACTGCTGGCGGCTCCTGTTTTCAGCGAGGAGGGCGAGTGCAGCTTCTACCTTCCCATTGGCGGCACATGGACCGATATACAGACAGGTGAGGAGCTTCAGGGCGGCGGCTGGTATACCCGTAAGTACGATTATTTTGGTATGCCTCTGTATGCAAAGCCCGACTCCGTCATAGTGTACGGAAACTTTACCGACACCGCCGACTATGACTACGCCGACGGCATGAGGATAGTGTTCTACGGCATGAGCGAGGGCGGCTGCGCGGAGACAGCCGTGTATGACAGAAACGGTGATATCGCCGCAGAGATAAGAGCGGTCCGCAGGGGAGAAGAGCTCCTTGTTACAGTCACGGAAACCGGCAAGCCGTTCACCTGTGAGAGTGCTCAGGGACTTGCAATAGTGTACAGCAGATGAAAACTTGCTGCTGCCCCTTTACTTTTATTGATTTTTATGTTAAAATATAGTTCGGAATATGCTGAAGATACAGAGAAAGGCAGGGATAAACGACAGAAATGAATGAAACACAGGGATACAGCGCGGAATATGCCGCACTTAACCATGAGATATACAGCCTTACAAAGCAGCTCGAAGCTAAGGAAAAGGAACTGAAAGAAAAGCAGAAGACCGATGTCTATGACCCTTTCAGCAACCCTTCCGAGTACCACTGGTACAACGATGACTATTCTGAGATACTTCCGTGGATAACCATGCCGGAGTTCTCAGTGCCGTATGAGCCTGCAAAGGTGGAAAAGAACGCTCTAAGGAAGTATTACAACATAGGCGGATTTACTTTCCTGTTCCAGTTCCTCGCCTCAAATGTGCTGGCGCTGCTGCTCATATCGGGCATACAGCTGATACTTGGGAAGCTCAACCCCGACGCGGCTTCGGGAGCGATAGAACACTATATGAGGGGCGGAGCGATATTTGTCTCCATAAACCTTATCATATATCTTGCCGCAAATGTAGGATTTGCCTTCATAGGACTGAAATGGGCGAAAATAAAGCCCTCGTTCATGCTGAATACGCGGGATTACAGCTTCAGCGACGCTGTGGTCCACTGCCTTGCGGGACTGTTCATATGGATATGTGCAGGAGTCCTTTCGCAGGGCATAGACAATATCTTCTCGCAGTACGGCTTTTCAACAGATGTGGACATGGATTACGGCAATACGGGTCTGGGATTTGCCATAATGACCATATACAGCTGCATCATCGCTCCGCTGACAGAGGAGATAATGTTCCGGGGGGCGCTGATGAAGATATTTTCCAAGGCAGACAGACGCTTCGCCATATTCATATCGGCAGTGTTCTTCGGACTGGCACACGGAAATATCCCCCAGTTCATGCTGGCTTTCCTTATCGGTATTTTCTTCGGACACATCGATATGAAGCACAACTCCATAATCCCCTCCATAATAGTGCATATCTTTATCAACTCAATGGTAACGGTTATGTCACTTCTTGAGGAGCACGACATCGCACTGGGGCTTTATTCTCTGGCACTTATCGCAGGTGCAGTAATCGGACTTATCCTGCTGATAATCTTCCGCGTGAAGAACAAGCTGCCCATGGCAACACCAGCCCAGAGGCTGAGAGGCATATCTGTGGCAAAGACCTCGGTAGGATGTATAATCGCAGTGGTCATCCACATCGGATACATGGCACTGAACATAATAGCTACGAAACAATAAAAAAGCCCCAATGCGTAAGGGCGACACTCGTATAGAATGTTATAGCAAATTATCGGGGGAAAACCTTTCTGAGGAAAGGTTCTCCTCTGACGGAGGCGCGCCCCTCTGTCACTGCGTGACATCTCCCCGCACTGCGGGGAGTCACCCCGAACCCCTTTTCCAAAGACTTTATAACTGAATTTAGCCCCGACAGGGCGCTCCACACAAGATGTGAAAATCAGTAATAATACTGAGAGCGCCCTGTCGGGGCTAAATTAAATGCTGAAAGTTTTAGGGGAGGAGTTTGAGGAGGACCCTTTTTCAAAAGGGTCCTCCTCAATAATCTACTGTAAATCTTCTATATGAATGTTGCCATTAAGCTTCGGGGCTTTTGTTTGATATACTGTTTTAACTCGGATATCACTGTGCCACAGGCTTTTTTGCAGCCTTTTTGTTCAGCAGGAACAGTATGACAGCTGTGCCTATACCCAGTGCGACAGTGGTGAATATACTGCCTTCTATGCCGAATTCTCCGCCTGTGAGCAGCGCCTTTGAGGAGACGGTGGAGGTCCGCAGTATGGAGGGATAGTCGGAAGTTCCGCTGACGCTTATGCCGTACAGGCTTCCCTGTGTGAAGTTCCAGATGGAATGTATGGCGGAGATGCCCCATATACTTTCTGTAAGCGTCAGGTAAAGTGCTGCAAAGACGCCGAAAAGGGTGAGATTGATAAAGGCGATGACTCCGAATCCGGGGTTTGAGGCGTGTGCAAGCGCAAATCCCACGGAGGTTATGCCCACCGCGACTGCGGTGTGGTAGCCTGCACCGCCGATGGTCGTGAACAGATAGCCGCGGAAGATGAACTCCTCGCTCATACCCTGTACCACAAACCCGAAGAAGAACAGTATTATCTTGGTGTAGTCAGCGTCGGTGCAGACAACGGTCCTGCTTGCGCCTGCGGCGTTGCTCATGGCAACGATGGCGGACATAAGCAACGCACCGATGGCCAGTCCGATGATGTAATTTGGTACGCAGCGCTTCTTTACAGCGCCCATGGAGCGGACGGACCGCATCTCGATAAAACGGCAGTAGAACATGGCGCCAAGGGTGCCGAAGATCGTACTGAACAGAGTGGCGATCATTGTGTTGGTGTCTGCAAGTGCCTTCTTTGAGGCATCCATTGACGCCTCCCATTTGCTGTCCTTGTCTGAATTGGCAATATTCTCGGCGATATCTCTCCATGACATTATGCCTGGGACAAATGACTCCAGCAGGGCGATCACTATGAAAACCACTATAAAGCAGATAAGTATCTTATAGAGCTTTTTTGAAGCGTGTGACTTTGACGCTTCGTCGAATAATTTGGGTCTGTAATTAAACATCAAAACACCTCCGAATATCATTTTACTATAGTATCTCCCCGATGTCAAGGCGTAGGACAGAGTTTCTGCTCATTTGACAAGACACATTAAAAATGTTAAAATTAAAGTTAGACTGTATTAAGGGTCTGAAAGGGGAATGTCAATGTTCAGGACTATATTTTCACACGTCGGGAAATATAAAAAACAGGCAATACTGTCGCCTGTTACCATTATCGGAGAGGTGCTTATGGAGATGCTGATACCGATAGTTATGGGAAAGATAATTGATAACGGTATACAGAAGGGCGATATCGGCTACGTTGCGAAAATGGGCGGACTCATGGTCGTTATGTCAATATGCTCGCTCTGCTTCGGCGCTCTGGCGGCAAGATTCAGCGCAGTTGCGGCAATGGGCTTCGCAAAAAATCTCAGGAGCGCTCTTTTCCGCAAGGTGCAGGGCTTCTCATTTGCAAATGTGGACAGGTTCTCAACGGCGTCCCTGACCACCCGTCTGACCACAGATGTCACCAACATACAGAATGCCTTCATGATGTTCATACGCTCGGCATTCCGCTCGCCGATAATGCTTGTCTGTGCCACGGTAATGGCGGTAAGACAGAACGCGAAGCTGTCGGTGATATTCCTGTTCGCCATTCCCGTGCTGGGCTGTGCGGTGTTCTTCATCATCTCCAAGGCGCACCCGCGCTTTGAGAAGATGCTTACCAAGTATGACAGCATGAACGGCAGGATACAGGAGAACCTCATTGGTATCCGCGTGGTAAAGGCTTTTGCCCGTGAGGACTATGAGAAGAAGCGCTTTGAGGAGAACACCAACGACGTCCGTCTGGCACAGTTCGCTGCGGAAAAACTGGTAATTCTCAATATGCCCATAATGCAGCTGGTAATGTACGCAAGCATAGTTGCCATACTCTACTTCGGCGGACATATGTCCGTAAAGGGCGGCATAGAGACAGGCGAGCTCTACAGCTTCATCATGTTCGTGGGACAGATACTCATGTCGCTGATGATGCTTTCTATGCTGTTCATCATGTTCGTGGTATCGAGAGCTTCTCTCCAGCGTATCTACGAGGTACTGAAGGAGGAGCCCACCATTGTTGCTCCCGAGGGAGCTTCCGTGTCCGCAGAGGACGGCTCCATCAGATTTGAGAATGTCAGCTTCAGCTACTATGACGATATGAAAAACCTTGCCCTTGAGGGCATAGACCTTGATATACATTCGGGCGAGACCATCGGTATCATCGGCGGTACGGGCTCGTCAAAGACCTCACTGGTACAGCTCATACCCCGTCTCTATGATGCCACCGCAGGCAGGGTGCTTGTTGGCGGTCACGACGTAAAGGAGTATCCCCTTGAGACTCTCCGAGATCAGGTGGCAATGGTGCTCCAGAAGAACGTGCTGTTCTCAGGGACTATCAGGGACAATCTCCGCTGGGGCGACGAGAGCGCCACAGACGAGGAGATCATCGACGCCTGCAAGTCCGCCTGCGCTCACGACTTTATCATGAGCTTCCCAGACGGCTATGACACCGATCTCGGACAGGGCGGCGTAAACGTTTCGGGCGGTCAGAAGCAGAGGCTCTGTATCGCAAGAGCCCTTCTGAAAAAGCCAAAGATCATCATTCTTGACGACTCCACCAGTGCGGTCGATACGGCTACGGACAGCAGTATCCGCAAGGCGTTCCGCGAGAAGCTCGGGGACACCACCACTATCATCATCGCTCAGCGAATAACCTCCGTCATGGACGCGGACAGGATAATCGTCATGGACGGCGGCAGGATAACCGACATCGGCACCCATGCACAGCTCATGGAGTCCAGCGAGATATACCGCGAGGTATACGACTCACAGCAGAAGGGAGATGAAGAATAATGCCTCCGAGAACACAAAGAGCAATGGCAAAGCCCGAGAACACATTCAAGGCTCTGAAGCGCATATTCAGCTATATGTACGGCTTCCGTGTGCAGTTCATCTTCGTGGTCATCTGCATAATCTTCAGCTCCTTTGCGGGTATTATGGGAAACTCCCTGCTGAAGCCCCTCATCGACAACCTTGACCATGCCATAGACGACGGAAAGTGGCATTACGGCAGATTTATCGGCATACTTGTGCTCATGGCGTCCATCTACGTCATGGGAGCACTCTGCTCGCTGTTCTATCAGCGCATGATGATGAAGATATCCACCACCACCCTTATGCGTATCAGGAACGACCTTTTCTGCAAGATGGAAATGCTCTCCATACGCTATTTCGACAAGCACACTCACGGCGAGCTCATGAGCCTCTACACCAACGATACAGACGCTATCCGCGAGATGCTCAGCAACAGTATCGCACAGTTCATCAGCTCCGCGGTGACTATCGTTGGAGTTTTCACGGCAATGCTGATCTACAGCTGGAGACTTACCATACTGGTAGTTGCCATGCTGTTCATAATCATCAAGGTCATCGGCTTCGTGGGCTCACGCAGCGGCAAGGGCTTCATTGCCCAGCAGAAGGCTCTGGGAAGCGTAAACGGCTACATCGAGGAGATGATAGACGGTCAGAAGGTGGTAAAGGTATTCTGCCACGAGGAAAAGGCTGAGGAGGAGTTCGACGCTCTCAACGAGGAGCTGTGCAAGGCTGCCACCCACGCCAACACCTTTGCAAATATCCTCATGCCCGTCATGAACAACCTCTCCTATATACACTATGCCGCAACTGCAATAATCGGCGGTATATTCGCCGTGAAGCACATCGGCGGCATGACCATAGGTACCGTTGTGTCATACCTCATGTTCACCCGTTCATTCTCACAGCCCATCACACAGGTCTCCCAGCAGCTCAACTCCGTCCTTACCGCTCTTGCAGGTGCAGAGAGGATATTCCGTGTCATCGACGAGGAGCCCGAGGCTGACGAGGGCTATGTCACACTGGTAAATGCGGAGATAGCTCCCGACGGTACAGTTACCGAGACTGACAAGCGTACAGGTCACTGGGCATGGAAGCACCCCCACAAGGCTGACGGCACCGTTACCTACACCGAGGTCCGCGGCAATGTGGAGTTCGACGATGTTGTGTTCGGCTATGAGCCCAACAAGACCGTTCTCAACGGCATATCACTCTATGCAAAGCCGGGTCAGAAGATAGCCTTCGTAGGCTCAACAGGTGCAGGCAAGACCACTATCATCAACCTCATAAACCGCTTCTACGATGTGCCCGAGGGCAAGATACGCTACGACGGCATAAACATCAACAAGATAAAGAAGGCCGACCTCAGACGCTCACAGTCCATAGTTCTTCAGGACACCCATCTGTTCACGGGTACGGTCATGGACAATATCCGCTACGGAAAGCTTGATGCCACCGACGAGGAGGTCTACGCCGCAGCAGAGCTTGCCAATGCAGACAGCTTCATAAAGCATCTGGAGAACGGCTACGACACCATGCTCACCGCCGACGGCGCCAACCTGTCACAGGGACAGAGACAGCTCCTCGCTATTGCAAGGGCAGCCGTTGCAGACCCGCCTGTGCTCATTCTCGACGAGGCTACAAGCTCCATCGATACCCGTACAGAAGCCCTTATCGAAAAGGGCATGGACTCACTTATGGAGGGCAGGACAGTATTCGTCATCGCTCACAGGCTCTCCACCGTCCGCAACTCCCACGCTATCATGGTGCTTGAGCACGGCAGGATAATCGAGAGAGGAAACCACAGAGAGCTCATCGCACAGCATGGCAAGTACTATCAGCTTTACACGGGAATGTTTGAACTGAGCTGATTATACAATTCAAAAAACAGGCAAAGTAAAAAGTTTGTTCAATAAGCATCTTGCAGAAAAACGGCATATCGTGTATTATTATAGATAGTGTAAATGTTATGGGAAATGAGGTCATGAAAATGAATATAAGGAAAGCTCTTGCAGCTGTACTGGCTGCCGCTTTCATTTGCGGAGCAGCAGCTTCATGCAGCTCAAAGGATAAAAAGGCGCCCGATAAGGCGGCTTCTGCCGAGCCCACTACAGCTCCTGTACCGGGAGTGAATTTCGACGAGGCTGTGGGAGTACAGTCAGGCGACGCCTACCTTGCCGTGGTCGATACCAACTGGGACAAGCAGTATCTTGGCGGCACCGATGAAAAGAACCAGCTCTGCTATAAGGCAGGAGTGGTACACATAGACGGCAACGGCGACTATAAGGTCAGCGTTACCGCCAACAGCACCGCCTTCCAGTACCTCGCTTCGGGAGACCCCAACGGCGACTATAAGGTGAACGGCATAGGCTTCGCGGCAGTTATCATCCACGATGCGGAGTCGGTGCTCCCCAACGCCATAATCACCGTAAAGAACGTAAAGGTGGACGGCAGGGACGTTGAGCTGAAAAAGAAGAATTACACCAATACCGAGGCAGAGGCTGTCCGCACCAATATATTCAACGAGTGGGTCAGTGATGAATTTCTGCCCGCAGACGCAAGGGCTGCCGAGGGAGGTCTGTATGTCAACTTCGACACCAATTCGCCATCGGAGATCAACGACGGCAGCTATTCCGCCCAGATAGTTGATCCTGCCGAATTCAAGGACTGGACCGATATAGAGGTGGACTTCTCAATTTCAGGGCTCTGATACCCTATGAGAGCATATTTCCTCACGGACTTTCCGTGAGGATTTTTCTTTAATTGCTACATCAATAATTCAGCTTTCTATCACATAATACACATATCCATAGCGTATAATGCTTGCATGGATAGAGAGCTGCAAGATAAAAAAGACAGAGAAAGCAGGTTTTACTATGAAAAATTATGCTAAGATACTCGGCTTGCTTGTCACTGCGGCTTCTCTTGCTTCCACGACAGCAGGATGTATCCCGTTAACGGGCGGCAGAAGCTCCGCCTCGGAGACCAAGGTCACCGAGGAGCTCACCACACGCGATACTACGGCTGCTGCCGCTGAGACTGTGACCGCAAACATACCCGAGCCTGTCAGCAGCTTATCCGATACATTGCCGACCCCGGAGGAATTGTTCACAACGAAAGACATATCTCCTCCGCCGGTTGAGAATGACGCAGAGATAAACCTAATGGGCAGCAAGGCTGAGGTCGAGGGAACAGGCGTGACCATTGAGGGCAGCACTGTAACTATCACTTCCGAGGGCATTTACAGCATATCGGGAGAGCTCACAAACGGGCAGATAATAATCGATGCACCGGAAGCAAGTGTTCATCTGAAGCTGAACAACGTAAATATCACTTCCGGGACGTCGGCGCCTTTACTCATAAATGACGCCAAAAAAACATACATCACCCTTGAGTATAACAGCGTAAACTCACTCACCGACGGCAGGAGCGATACCATTCCCGAGGGGGAGGATATACCCGACGCTGCTTTATTCAGCAGGGACAGTCTTACCATCAACGGCGGCGGTACTCTCAATATCAGCGGAAACTACTGCGGCATACGCTCAAAGGACGATATAGTCATCACGGGCGGAGCGCTTAACATCACCGCAGGCAGCGACGGCATAAAGGCAAAGGACTACGTTGCGGTCGCTGACGGCAAACTTAACATCACCGCAGGAGGCGACGGCATAAAGGCATCTTGCAAGGACGAGAATGCTTTAGGATTTGTTTACACTGAGGGCGGCTCCTTCGATATAAGCTCCATGGGCGACGGAATACAGGCAGAAGGCATATTTTCCGCTAAGGGCGGAGACTTCCGCATCACCACCGCAGGGGGCAATGACCTGTCGGGCGGCTACAAGAACACAGACAAGGACATGAGCCCCGATGATATCGGCAGCTCACAGACGGGACTTCCCGAGGTATTCGGCGGAGAAGCTCCCAACAGTAGAAAAGGCATCAAGGCAGGCACCGAGCTCAACATAAGCGGCGGTACCTTCAGTATAAATTCCGCGGACGACGCTCTCCATTCAAACGGCAGCGCCTTTATCAGCGGAGAAGCAGCCGTTACTCTCAGTGCTGAGGATGACGGCATACACGCAGACAACAGCATCTCCGTCAGCGGAGGTACGCTCCGTATCTTCAATGCCCGCGAGGGATTTGAGTCCACTGTAATGGATATCAGCGGCGGCGATGTGCGTATCTTTGCCGAGGACGATGGTATCAACGCAGGAGACGGCACTCCCAGCAGCCACAAGGAGGACTCTGTGGAGGGAGTATCCGTAGTCATCAGCGGCGGCACTCTTTACGCCAACGCTATCGGCGGCGACGGTCTTGACTCCAACGGAGACCTTACCATACTGGGCGGAGATATCACCGTAAACGGTCCCGAGCACGGCATGAACAGCGCACTGGACTGCAACGGAGTATTCATCGTCTCGGGCGGTACACTGATAGCGACCGGCTATCACGATATGGCGGACTATCCGTCACAGAGCTCCACACAGTGCTCCGCTTCCATAGGCTTCGACACCATATTTGAAGCAGGTACGCCCTTTGTCCTTGAGGACGAGAGCGGAAAGGAGCTTTTGAGATACGCTCCTATGCATTCCTACGACCATCTGGTCATCAGCACTCCTCTCCTTGAAAAGGGAAAGACCTATACGGCATATGCAGGTGACGGCGGAGAAGGCGGCTCGTTTACATTTACCGTCAGCGAGATGACTACCCGTCAGGGACTCCAGACATATATGGAGCAATTCAGGGACAACTGAGACTCTGTCCCGTTTTACACGACATCTTCATTTTTCATATAAACCACCCTAAAGGGGAAAGCGCTCGGAAACGGGCGCTTTTTCCGTTTAAACATTATTGACAAATTCGTGCAGGTGTGGTATAATTGATTTATAACAAATTAACTGAAAAATTCACCTTAACGGAGGAAATAACAATGGACGATAAAGTAGTAATGAACCCCATAGTAGCCGACTTCTGCGGACTTCTCGAGAGCCGCAGTGTTCCCTATGAGCTCAATGACAATGATGCTAATATGATCAGATTCCGCACAAAGCTGCCCCATCATGAGGTAGCTCCCTATGTGTTCATACACTTCAATCCCGATAATCAGGCGCTGACACTGGCGCTCAATCACACTGCGAAGTTCACAAGCGTAGGTCTTGACCTTTATCAGGTCATCAACGACTTCAACGCTGACTCGGAGAGCTTCGGCTGCAAGATGTACATCGAGCACAATGGCGAGCTTGTGGTACTGACAAGTGCTATCCTTGCAGGTAAGGACCCCAGAGACCAGATGGAGGATTATCTTAACGTTGCCATCGTATCTCTTGACAAATACTACGGCAGGATTTCTGAAATAATTAAGAATAGCAAAAAAGATTAACGGTATATAGGCAAATTCTTCAATTATTTTTCGGATAAAGAAGGATGAATATTACCACCTGTAAAGTTTTTATTGTACAAAAAGTAGATTTTTATTGTGAAATCTGCTAAAACTCTCTATATCCTCTTTAAAAATATATTTATTTGTGCTAAACTGTAATTAGTTCAGATATCTTATTTTCGGGAGGTGTTTGTATGAGCAGCGTGAAAAGCTTTGCGTGCAGAGTGCTGGCTGTTATTATAGCTTCGTTCATATCTGTATGCTGTATTTCAAGAGCTCCTTATTCAGACGCCCATGCCGATCCGGAGGACGACCTCGCACAAATGGCTGAGGAGATATTGTGGCTCACCAACGAGGCAAGAGCAGAAGCAGGCATCAAGCCGCTGAAAGCTGTTCCTTATCTCAATGATGTGTCAAATGTCCGCTCGAGAGAGTGCATATTCAACTTCAGTCACGACCGCCCGGGACCTACGATAATGCCTGACGGCACAGAGGAATACAGATTTTTTACAGTCATTGACGACAGTCTCGTTCCGTGGACGAAGGCTGCGGAGAACATCGCCGCAGGCTCAAATAATGCCGAGGCGACGTTTGATCAGTGGAAAAATTCGCCAAATCACTGGAAATCCATACTCAATCCCGATTATACACATATCGGTGTTTCCGTTTCCTATGACCCAAACAGCGAGTACAAGTACTACTGGGAGCAGATATTCGTCAAAGTGGACGGTTCCCTTGAGGATGAGTATATCCCCGAGAGATACAAGACAGTTCCTGTGGGCTCGGGAGATATAAACGGTGACGGCGAGATAAATACATTTGATATCATTACCATCAACAAGTATCTGGCAGACCGCGTCGAGCTCAATGATCTTCAGCTTGACAGCGCGGATATGCTGAAAGACGGACAGGTGACATCTGCGGACGTTGCCGTGCTGGAAAAGTTCGTCCTCGGCGAGTACAAGGTGCTCCCCGTGACTATGGAGATGATAATGAACGGTGAAACAGGTTATAATTAGAAGAGAAGATATATAAAAGGTGTGTTCATGATAAAAGCGGCTGAGAGACCATCAGCCGCTTTTATTTTGTTCGCTTGAAATGGCTGTAAATAGAGAAAAAACGGAATATCGTCCGCAAGCTCTTATAGTTAAAATAAAAAAATATATAAATCAGTGCAGCAATTTGCTTTCGGGGGACGAATGTTGTTTATGAAAGGTCGACCTTACATCAATATTAGGAGGAATAAACATGACAGGCAGCGAGCTGAAAAATATGCTTGACAGGTCTCCCACGGATTGTCACAGAGCGCTCATCAGGGAGTACGGCAGGTATGTGTATGCCATTGTTTTCAATAAGCTGAGAAGCTGTGGTACTCAGGAGGATATCGAGGAGTGCGTCAGCGACGTCTTTGCGGATATCTTTATAAAATTCGAGTACGAGGAAGCCTATGTGGGCGATATAAAGGGCTATATAGGCACCGTGGCAAAAAGAACGGCTATCGACAGGTTCAGGAGCCTGTCCGCTGCAAACAGCCATGTCGTATATGAGGACGAGGACGATATGCAGCAGCTCGTCTCTGACTTCAGTGTTGACGAGCGTGTGGACAGTTCTGAACTCCGCAGAGTCCTCCTTAACAAGATAGCGGAGCTGGGGGAACCTGATTCCACTATAATTATACAGAAATTTTACTATAACCGCACATCTTCCGAGATAGCAAGGAACGTCTCCATGAATCCGTCATCGGTGCGTTCAAGATGTACAAGAGCTGTTCAGAAGCTGCGCGGCAAGCTTGCCGAAGTCGGTATATCAAAGTAAGGAGGCACAGGATATGAGAAAAAGAAACTTATTCGATATGCTGGGGAATGCAGAGGAAGAACCCATGGATATACTCACAGACAAGTGCCCCGAGATATATGATGCACAGATGGAAAGACTTTTCGCGGCAAGCGAAAGGAAATACAGAATGAAAAAGAGAGAAATCGAAAGAAACAGAACAGAGAGAGATAATAATATAACCATGAGCGGTGAGACCGTTTCGGGAGCAGAACACATAAGAAGACCTGCATGGCTGGCTCCGGTCTGCTCAGCAGCATCGCTTATACTCGTAGCAGGTCTGCTGATCGGCAGCACTACCCTTTTACGCAGACACAGCGGTGGCGGCGGCGGTGTGGTAACTCCTGCCGTTACAGTCACCACCGAAAGGGCAACAGGCACCACCACAGCTTTAACGGGCGTGAGCGGTTCTTCCGTAACGACTACTTCCACAACTGCCGTAACGGGAGAAGGCGGTACATCTGATAGTAATGCAGGCGCAGGTACAGTGACCACATCAGCCAATGGTACCGCAGGCGGCAGCTCATCAAGTGGAGAAGCAGCACCTTCATCGGGCTCGTCCGCAGGCGGCGGTGCCGTGAGCAGCGGTCTTTCCGTTGACGCTGCTCTGGGAGAGAGAGCAGAGGAATTCTTCGTAAGAAGTCAGGAGCTTTCAAACCTTCTTACTTTCAGAGTAATGGAGACAGATGACAGCGACTACATCACATTTGATGTTGACCCTTCTGTTGAGTTTTATACCCGCGACTTGTCGCTGGATCCTCCGACATACTGCAATACACATACCGCATATTTTGCCCGTGTAACTGACAGCCGTTTTGGCAGTACAGCCGATATCATCAACTATTACAACAGCTTGTACTATTCAGACGGCTGGAAGGACAGCTACTACGGCTGCACCCTTGTCTCGGATGGATCAGGTCTCGGACCTGTCCTCGGCAACAGTCAGCAGTACAGCGTTGCATATATAGACCACAACGGAAAGCTTTATCAGAATACCTTCTACCCGAACGGAAGACATCCTGTGATGAACTTATTTGAAGACTACCCTGTCATAATAAAAGACAAGACGGATACATCGTTTACAGCCATAATACCTTATTATACATATGACATCTCAGCAGGTATGGGCGGCTGCGAGCTGATGAGCTTTGCAATTGACCCCGCCTGCGGCGACTGGCGCATAGTTAAAGAAGAATTTGATGATTTTTCCTACTATGAGGAATGCCGTCAGAAACTCGGCGTATGATATCCACACTCCTTTGTAAAGTATATGGAAAAGCCCCGATATGAGAATATCGGGGTTTTTCCTATTGTGTGTTATGCGTCTTTATCGTCTTTTTTGTCGGCTTTATCGACATTAGGGGCAGCCTTTTCCTTAGGCGGAGGAGGCGGTCCCTGAACGGGTGCCCTGTTCTGTACGGGCATCTGCTGAGGAGCAGGATACATTGGCGGAGCCTGCATATATACGGGAGCAGGTCTTACGGGCTTGGGGTGCTTTGCGCGGTATTTCTCCGCAAGCTTTGATATGAGCTTTGCCAGCTTTACAATGATGAATGCGATGATACCAAACAGGAGCAGATAGGGAAGTACCCTTATGACAACGAACAGGAGCTTTTCAAGGAATTCGAGGAATGAGCTCCATGTCTCGGAAGCCGTGTTCTTCAGTCTCTGACCGAATGTATCTGTTTTCTTTACCACGGGCTTGTCGGTATACTTCCTTACCTCGTTGACGGAGAGGTTTATGTAGGAGTACGCCACATCGTTCTCGATGGTGTTCATACGGGTCTTCAGGGTAGCTATCTGTATCTGTATATCCGTCAGCTCGTTTTCGTACTGTATGGCGTCTGACTCGTTTTTGACAGACTCCAGCAGGTCGAGATAGCGCTGCTCCTTTGCCTCATAGATAGCGAGAGTCGTTTTCAGGTCGGAGTATTCCGTGCTGAGGTTTTCCACAGAGGCGTTCTTGCGCCTCAGGTCGCCCACATCCTCGATATCGCTGCAAAAGCTGTCATAGCTTGCGCTGGGGACTCTTATGACGGCGCTGAGGCTCTTCCACTTTTCGTCATCGGAATATACCCATTGGCTCGAAGAACCGCCGTCGGAGTAGACCTCGCTCTCGATAAATCCATTGTAGCTGCTGATAAGCTCGTGTATCCTGTCAAGGGACTTATCGAAATCGAGAACGTCAATGCTCATATCGCATGAATAGACCAGCATTTTCGTGTCGATGAGCTTGGGCTCTGACTGCTTATAGTCCATAGCTGTGGAATCGTTGTTTTCGGCGTCTGCGGACTCTGCCGCAGTATTGTCATTGTCAGCATAGCTCCCCACTGTAAATTCGCCGTTGCGCGGTCGGGGAGTATCCTGTTTGTCACCGCTTCCGCAGGCTGTGAGGGAGAGGGTTCCTGCTAATGCTAATAGGAATAATGATCGTTTCATGTTCACACACTCCTTTTATGGTGATCTTATACTCACATGATACCATTTTGAGTGTGTGAAGTCAATGAATATATCATAACAGGAATATTGAAATTTGTTTACAACTTATAAAGAAAAAATATCAGCGGTCAGAGAAAACAAAACAAGGGGCGCACACTGTGCGCCCCCTTGTATCAGCTGTTTATCATTCAGGCTTGCGGCAGACCACTGTGACTTTCATGGTGCCCGAATCCGTATCCGCATATATATCGCCGTTCATGAGAGCCATGAGCCTGCGGCAGATGTAGAGCCCCAGACCGCTCCCGCTCTGGCTGCCTGTGTTGGAGCCCCGCCAGAAGCTGTCGAAAATATGGGGCAGCTCCTCCTCGGGCAGGGTACAGCCCGTATTGGCAACGGTTATGAGGCGGCAGTCCTCCTCCTCGGAGAAGCTTACGGAAATACTTCTGCCGTCGCCGTACTTCACGGCGTTCTCCATGATGTTCTGGAGCACCTCCACCAGCCTGTCGGGGTCTCCCGACAGCATACAGTCGCTGTATTTTTCAATGTTGAACTCCGTTCTCGTAACGGACAGCTTGTCTGTATAATAGTTCTTTATCTCGTCCATGACCTCTGAGAGATAGAACTCGCCGCTGCGGACGTCAAAGTCCATAAAGTCGCTGCTGAGATTGGCGGAAAGCTCCTTGACTATGCCCTCTATCTCGTCAGCCTTGCCGTCGATGCTGTCCGCGGCGGAGCGCTGCTTGTCGGCGGTGGTGTATATCCCCTTGGACAGCGCTTTTGCGTAGAGCTTTATGGCGGCGAGGGGAGTCTTTATATCGTGGGAAAGCGACAGCAGGAAGGTCTTTTCGTTCCTTGCGTATTCAAGCTCGCGCTGACGGGACTGCTCCAGCTCTTGACGGAGCATATCAAGTCCCCAGATGAAGCGTCCGAAATAGCGGCTCTTTTTCTCCTTTAGGGGAATGGTGAGATTGCCCTTCGAGAGCTTTTCGGGGAGCTCGCTTATTTCGTTGAAGGGCTTTATTATGCTCCTTCTGATGTAGAGCAGTATGCCGATGACCACTGCTGCAAAGGCGGCGAGGAACACATTCATAAGGACAAAGGTACGTCCGCTGCTGTGCGGCTCGGAATCGGTGTAATCTATCCGCCAGAGCTGACCGTTTATCTCCCTTATGAGGTATTCGCCGTCGGAGCTGTAAAAGTCGGGGCTTCCGTCATAGCTGTATATCCCCGTGATGTGGGGATAGTCCTCGGCGCTTACCTGCGCCCCCTGTGAGAGCTCCCGCTCTATGCGGCTCACCTCCACCTTGTACAGCGGCTGCGAGAGCTTGTCGCTTTTCAGCATTACCGCGTCAAGAATGATTATGACCGCAGCCATTATGATAACAGCTGCGGCGATTATCCTGTTGAAGCCTTTCATATCAGCCCTCCCAGCGATAGCCCTTGCCCCAGACCGTGATTATCTTCTCGGGAGCCTTGGGGTCGTTCTCTATCTTCCGGCGGAGCCATTTGATGTGGACGGTCAGTGTCTGCGGCTCGGATTCGCTGTCGGCGCCCCATATCCTGCTGAATATGAGCTCCTTGCCCAGAGTCTGCCCCTTGTTGGCGATGAGGAGGTGCAGCAGCTCAAACTCCTTTGCGGTGAGCTCCAATGGGACACCGTCCTTTGAGGCTGTACCCTCTGCGAGATTGAGGACTATGCCTCCGTCGGATATCATGTCCATAGCCAGTCTGCGCCTGAATATGCCCTTTATCTTGGCTATGAGGATATCTATATCGTAGGGCTTTTCGATGTAGTCGTCCGCCCCGAGGAGGATACCGCTGAGCTTGTCCTCCTTGTCCGTCCTTGCAGTGAGCATGATTATGGGAGTATTGTCCCTCTCTCTTATCCTGCGGCAGACCGCAAAGCCGTCCATGTCGGGGAGCATTATATCAAGCAGGACAAGCCTTGCCCCGTATTTTTCAAACAGGGACAAGGCTTTCTCGGCTGTGGGAGCGGTGCTGACTGTGTAATCCTCGGCGCGTAGAAATTCGCACAGCAGTCCGCTCAGTTCCTCATTGTCTTCAACTATAAGTATATCTACCATTTTACCAACCCATTTCCATAAGCCAGTTATTGAGACCGCGCTCGCGGTCGTGGAGCGGCTGCTCCTTTTTTATATTATACTCCCCCCTGATGTTTCCGTCAACTATATACAGCACCCTTGAGCACTTTGCAGCCACCTTTGAATCGTGAGTTACCAGCATGATGGTAGTACCCTCACTGTTGAGCTTGGTGAGCTCCTCCATGACCTCGTCTGAGGAGGTGCGGTTGAGAGCGCCTGTGGGCTCGTCCGCGAATATCATCTGCGGATCGTTTATCATGCTGCGGCAGATGCAGGCTCTCTGGAGCTGTCCGCCCGAGACCTCGTTTATGTCGTTCTCGCCGACCTCGCTTATGCCCAGCTTGTGCATAAGGTCCTGACCGCGCCTGAGTATCTCTTTGCGGCTCTCCTTTTTCTTTGAGGACTTTACGGCAGGCAGGATGATATTGTCGATGATGGACAGGTTCTTCATCATGTACATCTGCTGGAAGATGAAGCCCATATCGTCCAGCCGCATTTCCGCAAGGCTGTTCTCATTCTGTTCGGAAAGGCTCTTGCCGCAGAACTTCACCTCTCCGGCGGTCATCTTGTCCATGCCGGAAACGGTGTAGAGCAGGGTGGACTTGCCCGAGCCCGAGGGACCCATGACAGCCACCATCTCCCCCTTGTCTATGTGGAAGCTGACGTTCCTGAGCACGTTGTTCTGTCTCTTGTTTATGATATATGTCTTGCAGAGGTCCTTGACCTCGAGTATTGTATTCTTGCTCATATCCATATCTCCTTTATTCTATGTCGGAAGTATCCGAGGCTTTGATGGTCTTCATGTACATGGCTGTGAGGTATGCGCCGAGGACTGTTGCCGCCGCTATGATAACGGGGTAGACCGCGAAGACCTCCACAGGCTTTATGTTGTATTCCACGCCGTCAAGGGCACCCATTATGCCGAATATGGGGTCGATGCACAGCTTTGTGACGGGGGTGCTGAGCAGTATCGCCAGCACCGCCGCGATGGCAGCCGAGATAAGGAACCTGAGAGTGTGCTGCCTTCTCACGGATCTGCTCTTGAAGCCCATTGCCTTCATGAGAGCTATCTCGGGCTTCTCCTTTGAGATGAATGAGCGCTCCATGAGTACCGAGATCATGATGACGATGATAACTGTGATGAGCAGTACGAAGACCTTGACTCCGTTAATGGTGTCCTTTACGCCCTCTCCTATGCAGCTCATTACAAAGCCGTCCGTATCGTCGACATACTTGGTATCGAATATATCCTTGACCCTGCTTATGCGGCTGTTTATCTCCTCTTCGTCGGGAGAGTCGTCGAAATCTATCTGAAATCCCATAACCTGACTTACAGCTGAGTCGGGTACTTCAAGGCTTTCGTGGAAGCGTCCCGTTTCGCCCAGCTTCACCATGCTCTGGAAAAGGGCTGTGACGATGTATTCGTCTGTCTTTCCGTCGATGGTGATGTTTACTTTGTCCCCTATACCTGCTTCCAGCTTCTCCGCAACGGAGCTGGTGAGCGCTATCTCGTTGCTGTATTTGGGTGCATAGCCCTCGGAGTAGCTGTATTCGGAAGCCTTTGTGTCCTTGCAGTACATGAATGTGGGAGAGAGCTTGTTCCCCTTGAACTCCACAGTGGGAGCGACAAGACCCTCAGCGTGTACGCTGCACGGCAGACCGTTATCGGTAAGCTTCTTCTCTATCTTGTCGCACTGTTCCGTAACAGTGGTCTCACCTGTCATTACTTCCATTATCATATCCGTGTCGGTTATGTATATGTCGCTGTCGGTTGAGCACATAAGGGGCAGCAGCTTCCTGCTTGCAAGGGTGTTGCCCGTGTTGGCAAGGCACATTACAAGGAGCAGGCAAACTGTGAATATCACTGTCATTATGCCGAACTGCTTCGGGCTGCTGAACACATCATTGAGTGCAAGGAAGCCCGTGGCGCCGAGCTTACTCTTTCCCAGCCTGAGCAGTCCCTTCTTTTTGAATCTCTCGCCTGTCTGACCGCTTCTTACGGCATCGATGGGGGAGAGCTTCTTTATCTTTCGTGTACATCTCCAGCAGAACGCCAGGATCACGAGAACTACCGCAAGACTGCACAGGACCCCCACCGCAGCGGAGCTGTCGCTGCCAAGGTACATTTTTCTGCTGACTGAACTAAGCAGCATATTTCCGAAGGGTATGCTGAGGAAGAATCCTATGACCGCGCCTATTGCCGCGATACCCAGATACTTCACCAGGAAGAGCCCTCTTACCGAGCGGTTTTTGAGTCCGAGAGCCTTCATGACCCCTATCTCTCTGAACTCCTCATTGATGGTGAAGCTGATAGTGAATCTCAGCATCACAAAGGATACCAGTATCAGGCAGACGCTTACGATGAGCAGCAATCCTGCAACGATCGTATTCATTATATAAGATGTCCTGATAACAGATATGCCGACGTTCAGGACAGTATCGGGAATATCGGAAAGGTCCGATTCCAGAGCTTTTGCATCGGGACCGTTTATATAGAATACAGCAGCGCTGTTGTTCTCCTGCGCCTTTTCATCGGCTGCCAGCTTTTCATAGTCCTCATTGTTCATTATTATACGGGGATTGGTCATCATATCCGAGCCCAGGAAGGCGTCCTTGCCGATTCCCGCATATTCCAGCGTCAGCTCCGTATCTCCTATCTTCAGCTGTATTTCATCACCGCTTTCAAAGTGTGTCCTGTTGAGAATACAGCCTGTGAGATAAGCCTTTCCCTGCGGAACGCTCTTTATTATCTCGTTGTCCTTGTTGAAGTAATTGATCTGAGCGTTGTCGACGGAGAGTGCCAGACCAATACTGCTGAATTCGGAGAACTTTTCGCCGTTGCGGGTAAGGTCATTGTCATGGAATACGAGCTGTTTCTCTGTGCGGAAGTCGCTGACATTTGGCTTCTGCGAAAGCATATCTTCGATAGCATCAGGGTCCTTTGAGAGGCTGATGATGAAGTGGTCGCTCATGTTTGCCTTCTCGAAGTAATTGTCCAGACCGCTCATGACGGCGATGATGTTGTTGACGCTGCTTGCTGCGAACGTAGTCGCCATTATCACAAACAGCAGCAGAATGATGTTCATGGTCTTTTTGCGTTTCAGGTCTTTTTTCAGTATCCTCAGAAACATATTCATCCCTCGCTTTCTGTGACTATATATTAGCATGGGAATTATTAAATAATCCTTAAATGGTTTTCATGGTCGTTTTTACCGAAAACAGCCTGCAATGATATGCAGGCTGTGCAATTGTTCCGTAATATCCTGAGCTGCTGTGCTCCTTGTCTGTTTTATAGATTATACCACATAATAAAATTAATAGCAAGATACGCGAAAAAACGGTGCAACCGTTACAGCTGCACCGTGATATATACTTATTGTATGTTTGCTTATCAAGCGGGCTTTTTGAGGTTGCCTGCCTTGAGGAGGTTGAGCATATTCGTATTCTGAGCAGGTGTTCCCGAATATCCTGAGATGCCGTTAGCGGCAGCGATCTTGGAGCGGTATGAGTAGGATGAGTCTACACCGATGGAAACAAGGGCATCAACTATCGAGTTATACTGTGAACCGCACCTGGGGAAGTACTGTACAGTAGTTGTTGAGCCGGGCTTTTTGAGACTGCCTGCCTTGAGGAGATTGAGCATGGTCGTATTCTGAGCGGGTGTGCCGCTATAATTGGTGATATTGTTTGCAGCAGCGATCTTGGAGCGGTTTGAGTAGGATGAGTCAACACCGATAGAGTTGAGAGCGTCAACGATGGAGGTGTAACCCTGACCGCAGGCAGGATAGCAGCCCGGAGCAACATAGCCGCCTCCGCCGCCGCCTTCGTTGGCAATGGGCTTGTATCTGAGAACGCCCTGCCAGTTGCCGTAATAGTAAGAAGCAACATTGATCTCTCTGCCTGAGCTGTCGCCGCCTCTGCCGTCATAGTCGCTGTGAGCGCCTACGTTCTTGTTGTTGCCGAGATAGAGCTCTGTATGGCCGCTGCTATTGCTTCTGCGGAGGAGAACGTCGCCGCGCTTGAGGTTAGCTGTGCTGCCGATCTCGCTCCACGGGATCCATACGAAGTCGTGAGCTGTGAACTCAGATTTCATATTGCCTGTGTAGTAAGCATTGCCAACATTGATACCTGCATACTTCATAGCGTTGATGACCAGTGAAGAGCAGTCGTAATCGGGGTTGCCGTTTCTGTTGGTCTGGCTGTAGCCGTGGGAATTGTCGTTGGCGATACCGATAGCCCAGTTGATAGCTCTTTCCATAGTTGCGTTTGCTGCGTTTGCAGAAACAGGTGCGCTGCTGATGAGACCGCTGCCTGCAATGAAAGCTGAGCAAGCGATAACAGCTGTTGCCTTCTTGAATGTTTTGATGATCTTGTTTTCCATAATAATTACTCCTTTTATTGATAGATTTGATTTTATATTAAGGCTTTATGTACCTTAGTTGGGCTTGATGAGCTTTCCTGCCTTGAGGAGGCTGAGCATAGATGTATTCTGTGCGGGAGTTCCCGAATAGCCTGAGATGCTGTTTGCGGCAGCGATCTTGCAGCGGTAATTGTAGGATGAATCAGCACCGATAGAAACGAGAGCGTCAACGATGGAGTTGTAGCTCTGACCGCAGGCAGGGAAGTATACTATTGAGGGACCGCTTGAGGGCTTTTTGAGCCTGCCCTGCTTCAGAAGATTGAGCATAGTTGTGTTCTGAGCAGGTGTGCCGCTGTAATTGGTGATATTGTTTGCGGCAGCGATCTTTTTGCGGTAAGCGAATGATGACTCGGCACCGATGGAGTTGAGGGCATCAACGATGCTTGTGTAGCTTGATGCACAGGCTCTGAAGTAACCTTCCGTGACGGGTACCATAGTGTCAAATCTTGTGAGATCATATCTCTCGATAAGGCTGATGAGCTTGTTGGTGTAACCGCTGTCGGTAGCCCAGCCGTCTTCCCTTATCTTGCGGCAGGCAGCCTTATAATCCGTTTCGCCGATAAGATTTGAGTATCTGGAATATCCTGTGATGAACTGGTAGTAGCCCTCTATGCCCTGATCGAAGGAGTGGTATGCTCTGAATGTGCCGTTCACTCTTACCAGAACGCCGTTGATCTCCTCGGTGGTCTGTAAGGTAACGGTCTCTCCGTGGTAGTTGGAGCCTGCCTTCATGCCGAAGAAGTTATAGTATCTGCTGGAGAGAGTGCTCTGACCCCCATGCGGATTCGAGGATAGCCTGAGCAATGGTCATGCTCGGGAGTATTCTGTACTGTGCATAGCCTTTCTGAGCTGCTGTGCCCAGATTGTTGATGAACTGCTGCTGTTGTGACTGTGTGATGGCATAAGCGCTGACAGGCTTTACCACGTCGGGAGAAGCAACTGCTGCTGCGCCGCCCATGCACATAAGTGATGCCATTAATACTGCGACTGTTTTTTCATTTTTTACCTCCGTTTAATGTTAGTTTTTCTGCCGATACTGTTGCACCGACTGGCGTTTTCCTTATGTGCCTATAATAACAGCTCTTGGGTATAAGTGCTACAATAAAGGAGTAAAAGGGCGGTTTTTCGGAGTAGACGGGCGTTTTTACTTATAATTGCAGCTAACATAAATCATAATTTCGAGCTGAGCCAGCTCGACCGCTTGCCACGTTGTCGCTCGTAAACTCGCTTAATAATATCAAAAATGATATTTGTACATCGCTTACAGCGCAATAAGTACGCCGAGCCTATGTAAGGGATTCCAAAGGGACTGTGTTCCTTTGGCAGAGTCCAGAGGCGGCGCCTCTGGTCGTCGCTTTCAGCTTTTAAGGCGACGAAATAAAATAAAGCGCTCCGCAAGGGTGAATTTCAAAAACAGTCCGGTGGACTGTTTTTGAAAGAGGGACGCCCTGCAAGTGAGGGCGTCCCTTGATTGAGCGGATGATAGTCACCACTATAATACGAATTTTTCGGGACGTCGAGGACGCCGTCCCCTACATTTCCAATTTTTCGCGTATGCGCTAAATTATGATTTAGCTCAGAAGCCGAAAAATAAAAAAGCTCCCGAGGGAGCTTTGATAAAAATATCTTCGGATCATTTGGGAAAGCCGTTGAGTATGACATAGATCACGAATGATATGATATCTACGAGCATTACTGCTCCGAGAACTATGCCTGCAATTTTCAGACCCTTTCTGACTTTCTTCCCGTTATCTTCGGTGAGGACCTTTTTCTTTATATCTGCATACAGCTCCGACTTTACGGACTGTGGGGCAGGGGCAGGCTCGGGAGCCTTGTCCAGCACCAGCTCGTCCAGAGAGATACCGAACAGGTCGCTGATGGCAATAAGCTTTTCCATATCGGGAGTTGAGTCACCCACCTCCCACTTTGAGACGGTCTGCCTTGATACGTTAAGACGGTTTGCAAGCTCCTCCTGTGAAAAGCCTTTCTGCTTGCGAAGCTCGTAGAGCTTGTTGTTGAATTCCATATTTCACGCCTGCCTTTCTGTATTGTTTCTTTTATACATATGCCACAGCAGAACAGCTGCCGCAGCCAGTACCGCAGCGGTGATGATGCTTGCCTCTATGCCGTATCTGCCGCCGTTGAAAAGGTTTTTGCCCGATGTACGCATATTTATAACAGCCCATGAGCCTTCGCTTCCGCTGAGGTCAAGTCCCAGAATGCAGCTGAGACAGAAATTCCACATGGAATGCAGTCCGCAGGCAGCCCAAATGCTCTTTGTACGGAGAGTCAGCAGAGAGAATATACATGAGATAAGGATAAGACAGAGCACACCCGGGAATATATACTCGGCTTCAAAGCTGCACAGCGTACCCATGTGGGGAAGGGCGAATGCGGCAGCACTTGCACCGACAGCAGCAGGGAGAGATACCTTATCCTTCAGCGAGCAGAAAACCAGTCCTCGGGAAAGAAGCTCCTCGGCTGCTCCCTGAACGGTGTATCCTCCGAGCATGAGCAGCATTGTTATATTGAAATTCGCGGAAAAGCCGCTGAATTTTATTGTTCCTGTAACCATTATAGCAGAAACCGCGGTGATAATCAATACAACTCCCATACCTGCCCCCATGAACCAGCCCGAGATCTTTTTGGTTATGCCCATTTCATTAAGCTTCCTTTTCACGACAAGCTTCCAATAGAGAATGCATACAGCAATGAGAATGATCATACCGTAAAGCTTTAATTGCATCATAACATTGTCGCTGAACATTTCTCCCTTTAAGAAGTTCCTGCCGCAGAGGAACAGTCCTCCGATGACAAGTCCCTCCGCAAGAAAAATCCCTGCCAGATAGCACAGGAAAAATGCCAGCAGCTTTTTTGTGATGAGCAAAGCCGACGGCATATCATCTCTGTTGTTGAAAGGGCTTATATTTTTTATGAAGCCTCTCACGGGAACCAATGATCTTATCATAAATGATACCTCCTTCTGTCACAGCGTGACAGTTTTTTCTTCTGCTTCCATGGTACCATTTCTGCTGCGAGGAGTCTACCAACTGCCGCAGGCAATCTGTCAACGGGGCTTAACATTTATGTAAAAAGCTGTTGCATTGCCGATTTTTCGGGAATTACTTCAAGGACTGGGCGGCGGACTGCGGAGTATGCTTTCAGACTCGTACCCGGGGTTGACATATGATCTTATGGGGAGTATAATAAACAAAAGTGCAGCCGTCTGCACGGAATAAAAGCGGGATATGATACCCTTGTTTCGTTTAAGCAAAAAACATACAAGTAAGGAGCGTTATTATGAAAAAGACTGCATCATTCATCTTATCATTTGCAATTGCAGGGGCATTTGCATCATTCAGCACAGAAGCATACGACAGTTCAGCTATCAGGGCTGTCAAGATAGTTGAACACGGAGACTACGAGCTTGAAGACGGTTCTACAGTAAACTATAAAATCGATGAATTCGATAACGTATCTGTCGGACACTATCAGGGCGGCGGCGGTGACGTTGTGCTCCCGTCAGAGATAAACGGCAAAGCAGTCAACGGGATATCATCAAATGCGTTTTACGGCTGTAAAGAACTGACCTCGGTCAAAGTTCCCGACAGTGTAAAAACTATCTCAATGTATGCCTTTGAAGGCTGCAGCAGTCTGACTTCCGTAAATATCCCCGACGGCGTATCAGAGATCTCCCACAGTCTTTTCAAGGACTGCACAAGCTTACAGTCCGTTCAGCTTCCTGACAGTATCAGAGATATTGATTATGAAGCCTTTGAAAACTGCATCTCATTGACCGACATAAATATTCCCGAGGGAGTTGAGTATGTCATGGGAAATGCTTTTGCCAACACGAAATGGTACGAAGAACAGCCTGACGGAATGGTCATTATAGGAAAAACCGTGTATAAATTCAAGGGAACTATGCCTGATAATACATCTGTAACTGTCCCTGATGGTATAAAGCTTATCAGCGGCTCAGCCTTTGCTGACTGTTCGGGCATGACAGAGGTAAAGCTCCCCGAGGGACTTGAGGTCATAGAAAACGATGCTTTCTCAGGCTGCAGCGGTCTGACCTCGATAACACTTCCCGAATCTTTCAAAGATGTGGGACATCATGTTTTTGAGGGCTGCACAGGACTTACCTCAATAACCATCCCCGAGAATGTCAAAGCTTTTGGCTACGGAATTTTCAGGAACTGTACGGGACTTACTTCCGTAAATCTCCCGAGCGAGCTGATCTCGATAACCGAGAGTACCTTTGAAGGCTGCACAGCTCTTGAATCGCTTACAGTGCCGGATACGGTGGAATACATTGGTGATAATGCTTTCAAGGGCTGTACAGAGCTTACGGAATTGATCGTGCCGGTAAGAAAAGAACTGTATTTTGGTGAGAATACATTTGAGGGCCGCACTGATAAGCTTACGATCTACGGATACAAGGATACGGATATCGAGAAGTACGCCAAGGATAACAATATCAGATTTGTGGTGCTGAACGATGACGGTTCAAAGCCTGCCGCAACAACAACTACAACTACAACAACTGCTGCAAAGACAACAGCTGCCACCACCGCAAATAATAACTCTCCCCAAACCGGCGACAGCGGTGCTGCGGGAATAGCTGTGACAGGCATAGCGGCAGTATTGTTATCCGCAGCAGCATACAAAAAGAGAAAAGACTAAATATACATCAAAAAAGTCCCCACAGTAATCGTGATACTCGTACAGCAGTTTTATAGGTGATATTGAGGAAAACCCTTTTGAAAAAGGGTTCTTCCTCAAACTCCTTTCCTAAAACTTTCAGCATTAAATTTAGCCCCGTCAGGGCGCTCCCGGTAATACTACCGGGTTTCACATTTTTCGTGAAGCGCCCTGTCTGGGCTAAATTCAGTTAAAAGTCTTTGGAAAAGGGGCTCGGGGAAAGAACCTTTCCTCAGAAAGGTTTGTCCCCAATAATCACGCATAAGCTGCTATATAAGCACCACGATTAGTGGGGGCTTTTCTTTGTGCCATAATAACGCAGGGCTTATTCTGAGAGCCTGACTTTGTGATGATATGGAAATATTTGCGGAGAAGATAAATGGATTACGGGAAAAAACTGTAACTAAGGAAAACAATGTGAAAATGCCTATTGACAAACAGCAGATCGTATGCTATCATATGAATAGATGTTCATATATTCATTTATGACAGAGCATATCTTACAGGAGGTTTTTCCATGAGCAAAAAAGTATTCTGGGACAGGATATCACCGATCTATGACCTGTTTGAAACTGTTTACAACAGGAAGGTCTTTACGGGAACAGGAGCAAAGGTCGCTGAAATGATAGATACTTCGGATAATGTACTGGAATGTGCCTGCGGAACAGGTGCTATAAGTGTTTATATAGCGCAAAAATGCCGAAAGCTTATCGCGACCGATTATGCTGTCGGAATGCTAAAGCAGGCTGAAAAAAAGTGCCGTATGTATCGGAATGTTACGTTCAGGAGAGCGGATATAACGGAGCTGAAGTACAAAGACGAAAGCTTTGATAAGGTGATCGCAGGAAATGTTATACACCTGCTTCCCGAACCCGAAAAGGCTTTGCACGAGCTTGAACGGGTAGTAAAGCATGGCGGCAGTATCATTATCCCGACATACATAAATATGTCGAAAAAAACAGGAAGGTATGCAGTAAGGCTCATTGAAATGCTGGGAGCTGATTTCAAAAAGCAGTTTGATATGGATTCCTACAAGAAGTTTTTTTCGGATATGGGATATAAAAATGTGAAATACCATGTTGTGAACGGAAGGATGCCATGCGCTATAGCTGTGATCGTGAAGGAATGATGGATATATAGAAGCCCTTAGCCTTTAGCTTTTAGCCATAAGGAAGCGGCTTTGCCGCTTTATTATCGGGCGGATAATATCCGCCCCTGCTGACGGCTTAGTACCAAGATAGATTCAAAAATCAATGAAAATATGATAAAGATAGTCCCCGCGATTGCGGGGACATTTATATTAGAAAAAATCTTAGAGAACTAACGAAAAAAGCACTTCCGATTTCTCGAAAGTGCCTGTTTCATGAGGGTGGGAGATGGGATTCGAATTTATCTTTACTATTGTTGCCTTTTTTGATATAATTATAATGTAGAACATTATCAACAAAAGGAGAATATTTATGAACAAAAGCGAAAAATTCGACGTACTAAGTTATATGCGCAGCATTACACCTCCAAAACCTAAAGATTTAAACGACTATACTGTCACAAAATGGTGTGATTATTGGCTGAGAGTATGCTGTAATGGCGTAAAAACTACAACATACCGCAGCTATGAAAGTATAATTGAACATCATATTAAACCTGTACTTGGAGATGTGTTGCTACAGGAACTTACATATGAAGATGTGCAGCTCTTTATTAATAGCATGAAGATGGGGGTAGGAATTGAAGCTCCATTATCTCCTAAAACCATAAAAACGTTCATGGAGTGCTTCACAAAGCTCTGTCAACAGCAAAAATCAATAGTTATATCGAATTTAACCCTGCTGATAAGGTTATTCTTCCATCAATTCCACATAATGAAATTCATGTATTGTCTCTTTCAGAAATCAGAACATTCATGAGAGCAATCAGAGGACATGACAAGGAATACCTTTATCTGATAACGCTTTTCAGCGGTCTCAGAGAAGGAGAAGTGATAGGACTTACATGGGACTGCATTAATTTCGATGAGGGTTACATAAAGGTATACAGACAACTGATAAGAAAGAAAAATGCTTCTGGTCATGGACAGCATTATGAATGGGGTTCTTTGAAAAATAATAAATCAAGAAAGATTTATCTTTGCCCGACAGCAATGCAGATACTTTTGAAGCTGAAAGCTGAGAGAAAGAGTAATGAATTTGTATTTGTAAATGCTGACGGTTCACATTATACTCACTGTGCCGTATATAACGCTTTACAGAAGATTATCGATAAATATGGAATGAGCCATTTTCGTTTTCATGATTTGCGGCACACATACGCTACAATGGCACTTAAAGCAGGAGTCGATATAAAGACGCTGCAATATAATCTTGGGCATTATACAGCTTCATTTACACTCGATGTATACGGACACTGTACAGATGATATGCGTACAGAAAGTTCCAGAAAAATCGAAAAGCTGATAATCAATACATTACCTACGGTTATTACTTCTCCATGAGAATTAATAACGGCATAGAGTGTGGTTGCAAACATACAAGGACGGTTGCCCTACCGTCCTTTTTCTATGCCTATAAATTAGAACAGGGCAAATAATTATAGCACCAAAGGTGCAGAAAGGGCAAAAAAATGAAATCAATAGCATTCTTCAACAACAAAGGCGGTGTATCAAAGACAACAACAGTGCTTAACATCGCATATATCCTCGGTGAAGTTTACAAGAATAAGGTTCTTGTAGTCGATTGTGACGGACAGCAGAACGCTTCACGTTTCCTTGCTGACGAGCTGACAGAGGTCGGCGTTGAGAAAACACTTATCAATGCTGCGGTATCACCGAGAGAAGCTTTATCGACTACCCGATATGAACATATTGACGTATTAACATCGACAACAGATATGAACCGCTGCGCTGAACGGTTCCAAAGCCTTTCGGAAGCTGAAAGGGAGAAGAACCTCAGTAAACTATCAGGTTTCTGGAGTGATCAGTATGATTATGTGCTGCTTGACTTACCTCCTGCACTTAACAGCCTGACGGAGCAGCTCATCGGTATAACAGACGGTGTTATAGTTCCTGTGGAACTTGGAAGTTTTGCGATACAGGGCATAGCGAAAGTAACAGAAACAATAAATCGTGTGGGAGCAGCCTTTATCGGCTGCTTTATTTCTAAGTACGATAAGAAGAATAAAGCTGACGAGGAGTTGAAGAAACTGCTTGAAAATAATCTTGGTAATAAGGTGTTCAGTACAGTGATCCCTTATTCCAATATCATCAGAAACAGTATCAACTATAAAATGACAGCTTACGAATATATGCACTGGCTCGGTCCTGCAAAGAAATATGTTGAGCTGACCGAAGAAATCATCGGAAAGGTGGGTTAATCATGGCAAGAAAGCTTATAATAGACACTTCCATAGCAACTGACATTAAGTCCGCTGCTTCCGATAGCTTCAAAGATAACATCAAGATGATAGAAATCGGAAAGATCAAAGAGAGCATGGATAATTTTTATTCTCTGAGTGACATCGAGATACTTGCAGAGGATATTGAGAGACAGGGCTTAAAGCATAATCTTGTTGTAGTTGAGGATAGCGATGAGCCTGATACCTACTTTATAAAGAGTGGTCACAGACGTTTCACAGCAATTAAGCAGCTCGTCCGTGAGGGCAAGTACAGCTCAAAATATGTTCCTTGTCTTGTTGACGGCAGCAAGACTAAGGACGAAAATATTCTTGATCTGATAATGCTTAATGCAACAACAAGAGTTATGACAGACTCAGAGCTTTACAAGCAGTATGAAGTGCTTAAGGAAACATTGGAGCGTTTAAAAGCTGACGGCATGAAAGTCAAAGGACGTCTGCGTGATAAAGTTGCAGAAGCTCTTAATGTATCTCCTGCACAGGTCGGCAAGATAGAGAACATCAAGCATAATGCAGTTGATGAAGTCAAGGAAGCCGTAAAGAATGGTGATATGACGATAGCAACCGCCGATAGTATTGCAAAGCTTCCCGAGGAAGATCAGGCTGAAATAGTTACAGAAAAGCCTGTAGCTGAAATAACAACGAAGGACGTTAAAGAGCGTTCTGAGAAGAAAGCAGAAACAAGCTCTTATGAGAGAAAGGGAGAGCTTGTGAAGTGGGACGGAGCAAAGTATGAGGACGTTATAAAGAAAACGCTGCTTGCTTTTATATCAGAAGATGAAAGAAAACAAGCGTGGCTCAAAGATAATAACACCTTTACCGATATTATCAGAAAGGCACATAGGACACACTGTCAGCAAGGTGACGGTGTGCTTATAAAAGGAAGCTTTGACAAAATCACAATAAGCTTCTTTAATAACTCTGGAATTGACGATATTAACACTTACTATCTCACATGGTCAATGGCTGCAAGGCATATAAGAATGTGGGTGTCAGAAGAACATAGTTCACAAATGGCTGTTAAGTCTGAGAATAACGAAACAGTTCCTCATGATGTTTTTATTAGTAACGATGATTATATAGAACTTCCCTCAGATGATGAAATAAAGGCGTCAGCTCAGAAGAACAAAGAACTAACAGAGTGGGCGCAGTCACTTACACAGGAGCAAATAAATTTTCTTTGTGACAGCGGTTTTTATAACAGAGCAATTAAAGGTTATCTGATTGCTGCTGCCGAGAATGCTGAAATATCACATGAGAAGTTAATAGACTTGCAAAACGGTCTTAGTTTTGCATTAGATACTTACAATAAGAAGAACGCAGAAGAATTGTACATGAAATCATAGTGTAATTAGCAAAGAAGTGTGATAATAATGAAGTTGAACAAAAAAACAATAAGGAAATACTATTGCTTCTAACCTCGATTGTAGTGTTAGAGATAATTATGTTTTTTATAGTATTACCATTATTAGGAAAACATATAGGATGGTTTGAAAGAATAATAACAATGATTTCTATCATTTTATTATTGCTAAGTTGGTTGCATTATTATTTAGAAAGTTGGAGAATGAAGTAATTAGATTACATAAGCATTGTTCAAGCGCACCGAACTTTCAGTGCGCTTTTTAGAGTGCTTATGCTCTGAAAAATAAATTGTGCTATAATAGCACAAAATCAGGAGGAAGATACATAATGGCAAAATTAACACTTGAACAGAAAATCACAAAAGTGAATGAACAGATAGCAAAAGAAGAAAAGAATATCGAGGACAGCAAGGAAAGAATTAAGAAGCTGAACGCAGAGCTTAAAGCTCTCCAGTCGGAAAAAGAACATTCCTTTGCCAATGACATTATCAAGCTTATGAAAGAAAAAGGACTTTCACAGGATCAGCTCCTTGCACAGCTTATGTCTCAGTCAGGAGCAGCAAGCTTGGAAGCAGTTTCTTCTCCGAGTGACAATAACACGAACAGCGGCAGCGGTTCTTATTAAGCAAAGATTTCAATATGAAAACGAATTCTTCTCCGCACTGGAGAAGCAAAAAAGTGAGCAAAGCGATTTTAAACAGCCGTTACCAAAACGGCGTTTAAGGGTCTTAGGGATTTCTCCCTAACAAGCGAATGATGTGTACCCACGGGTACACCCATTCTGTGCTTGCCACTGACGTGATTTTCACTGAAAATCACGTCAATGAAAAAGACACATCGGAGAATAAAAATAAAGCACATCGAAGGGAGCGTGATACAAATGCCGAGAAATAAAATAGCTCAAGTACACCTACGTTATACCCCAGAAGAAAAGGAGCGACTTGAAGAAAGAGCAGCGGAAGCACGTTTGAGTATGTCGCAGTATATGCTTGCGCTCTCTGAGCAAAAGAAGATAATCATTGCTGACGGACTTCCAGAGCTGTGCCGACAAATAATAAAAATCGGCACGAATGTCAATCAGATAGCGTTGGTTGCAAATACACATAAGACAGTGTCTGAGAAGCAACTGGAAACAGTCAATGATAACCTTGTGAATATTCAGCTCCTGCTTGGCAAGCTGATAGACACTATTCAGAATTCCAAAGATGAAATAAAGGTGTGATATGGCTTATATAGGGAAAGCGTCCATTAAGAGCAATGTGCACATGGAGAACGCTATCGGCTACATTGCCAAAGAAGAAAAGGCAATGCCGCTGAACGATATGAAAAAATATCTCAGTGAACGCCTTGACCATGTAGGTCAGGTCAATACCGCTTCTGGTGAAAGAGCTACCTTTATTAATTGTAATGCTCAGAACACTTATAAAGAGTTTGAGAATATGCGAAAGGCTTTCAATCAAGACAAAGGTATCATAGCTCATCACTACTACCAGAGCTTCCAGAAGGACGATAACGTCACTCCTGAGCAAGCGCACCAAATCGGTGTTGAGCTTGCAAAGAAAATGTTTCCAAACTTTCAAGTTGCGATTGCAACTCACATAGATCGGGAACACATTCATAATCACATTATAGTCAACTCCTGCAACATTGTCACTGGTCAGAAATGGTACAGTAATAAGAGAACACTCTCCGATATAAGAAAAGAGAGTGATCGCTTATGTCTCGCAAATGGACTTGGAGTTATCACAAAGAACAACAAGTATCAGGGACTTGACAGGACAACATATCAGCTCGGACTTAAAGGAAGGTCATGGAAGATAAACCTTGTACATGATCTGGACGTTGCGGTGGAACGCTGCAAGAGTAAGGAAGAATTTATTTCTTTTCTCCGAGGGAAAGATTACTCGATAAGATATACCGATAGTCACATCACTATTACAAAGAACGGAGAGAAAAAAGGAATTAGAGTTGATACTCTTGCAAGGCAGTTTGGTGACAAGTACAAAAAAGCTTCTCTTGAAAAAAATGGGATACTACACAGCTCCGTCACAGGAGACTGTAAGACCAATACAGCAAAAGAACGTATTCCATTCAAGTGGTAAGAGCTATTGGGAACATTACGAACAGCACTTATTTAAAGAACGGCATTATTTGCCGTCCATACCTAATAATGTTGTTCGTGACTATGAAGCTGAACGCCTTGTAAGTTATGCAGAGAGACAGTTGATGTATTCACGAAACATCTTTGAGTTAATAATAAAAGCTCTCGTCCTGCTTAGTCTTAAAGCGCAGCGGAGAAAGAAAAATGTTTATCCTGTCAGATACAAGAGAGTGCAGCAGCTGCCAGTGAAGCCCTACATCACCTATGGCAACATTAGTTACCGAGAGTTGAGAGAGACTTCTGGTGATACTTACACTATAAAGGTAAGTATGGAGAAGCTCCTGCACTTAGTTAATCAACCGATACTGTACTCTGCAAAAATAAACATGGATAACAGCAATAGCGTTACAATAACCGTCAAGGAAAAAGACAAGGACTTCCTTGCGGAGCTGCTTAAACTTAAAGATAAGACAAAGCAGCTATCTGAGCAAAGTGAACGTATAAACAACCAGAATACATACCGTGAACTTAAAGAAGCCGCTGCACAAAGCGGAACAAAGCTCCAGTACCTTATGATCAATGAGGAACAAAAGAAAATTCTGGAAGATAACTACATTCAGTTCGCTTTCTTTGATAAGGACGATAAGATAAATATTGCTTTTCTTCCCGATAAGGCAGAGCTTATAAAGAAGCTCATCTATCCCAAGCAGGAGAAAAAAGTCACAGAGACTCCGCAGCAGAAAAACGCTCGGATATATGCACAGCTAAAACGGACCGCAGCTCTTAATGGTGAGAAGCTCCGCTTTAAGGCAAAGCTGACAAAGCAGCAGCTTGAAGCTCTGAGTAAGACAGATGTTACATTCGCTTACTTCGTCAATAACGATGATAAGAGCTTATATAACATTGCATACGATAAGAGTAATGAGAGTAAAGTTAAGGATACACTGGCAGCTCTTAATAATCAAAAACTATCATAAAAAGGAGTAAATAGTATGAAATGTTTAATTAATCATTTTGGAAATGGCATAATTATGGATAATGTAGTACTACTTGAATGGTGCAGTATTGAACAATTGTCAGAAAAACAAAAATCAGGATTAGTAATAGAAGGATCGACGGCTGCTATACTGGCAACAGATATAAATAAAAACCAGATAGTGTTAGGCGAGTATTTATTCGACGGTCATGCATCGCTTGTTGTAATGGATATCATGGCATGGTTAGCTGATCCAACGACATCAGAGGTTTATTTGATTGAGAGTGATGAATGTTTGAAGCCAGAAGAAAGTATATATGATTCAGAAGTATTATATTATCAAAACGTAATCAAAGTAGAAACCGATGATGAATAAAAACATTCTTAGTATTTCAATCCCAGTTATTGATGATAAAACTAATATAGTTAGGTTCCATTTTTCGGATAATACGGAGCAAGAGTTTTTTATAATAACCTGTGATAATTGTCATAGAAAGTTTTTCAGTATGAATAAAAATGCACTATGTAATAATAAAGATTGTTATAATGCAAGACGTCGTGAAAGAGATCACAGTATCTACAACTTTTATTATAATAAACTAAGTAGTTATCTCGGTCAAGCAAAGCTTAAACTTCCACAGAATGTTAAATCCAACATTGAACTTATAGAGGAATATAATTCACAGCGGAAGTTTTATACAAATCAAATGAACAATAGAATAAAAGAATATAAGGATAATAATCGTTTACCTGATAAGGAGCTTGATGAATTCTATAATACAATTCAGAACGAAGTCAAAAACTTTTGTAATAAGCTCAAAGAAAAAGCAGAAAAGAATGATTATTAATTTTTCTTTTCCAAGTGAAAATGTGCTATTATAGCACAAAATATAAAAATCTATAATAAACGGAGGTATTAACCATGAACCAAATCGTATTAATCGGACGTCTGACCGCTGATCCTGTACTTGAAAAGACAGATAGTGGCGTTCCCAAGTGTAAATTCTCCCTTGCGGTGCAGGACGGAGCAACAAACAAGAACGGAGAAAAAGAAGTTGACTTCATCAATTCGATTGCATGGAGATCAACAGCCGAGTTTATTTCCAAATACTTCAAGAAGGGCAGCCTGATCGGTGTGATCGGCAAGCTCAAGGTTCGTCCCTATGAAAAGGAAGGCGAAAAGAGATATGCCACTTTTGTCAATGTCAGTAATGCCGAGTTCGTTGGATACAATAAATCTCAGTCAGGTGAAAATGGGAACAGCGATGAACCAGACTTATCAGCAGAGTTTGATGAGATACTGACACAGGAGGAGTCACCATTTTAAGTGAATACGTATAGAAAAAGCTTCTGAACACATCAGGAGCTTTTTTCTTCTCCAAGTGAAATTGTGCTATTATAGCACAAAATATTAGACAGGAGGTATTTTTGTGGCTTTTATAGTTTCATTACCTTTAATTGTTAAACTTGGTATTCTTGCCTTCCTTTTATTCTTTGTTCTTTATATTTTTCATTCTTTTAAAAAATGGGCTAATGCAGAGGAGATAGAAAAAAAGCTCAGAGATGATAATTACAAAAATGATATTGATAAAAAGGAGTGATATTAAATGAGACAATTTTCTTCTCCGAGGGTATCTGATTTAAAGTTTGCTATCTATGACGATGGCAGTGGTTCTGCTGAGTACAAAGGGAGGAAAGTCGGAGAAATTGATAAAAGCACCAATGAAATCCGCATAAAATGTGATCAATGGCGTACATTCATTGATAATGACTTAGAAAAGGAGTTTATTGATAAAGCTGAAAACTATGTTTCACGGTATGAAAACTGTTATAGTGAGCTTTCAACTCTGTTTGATAAATATCCTACTCTTAAAGAAAATTACATTGGGAGTTACTATGACGGTATTCATGATCATGAAGGTATCGATACATACCTCAATTTGAATTCAGCCATATCTCACGAAATCAACGACATTATGCAAAAGCATTTCGGGCAGCGGTTGAGCATCAATGAATATAAGGATATTGATGAGATTTTCTTTCAGCATTGTAAAGCATATTTCGGCGGTGCTCATATAGACGATCTAACCCAACAGGAATATTCATCATCAAAGGTTGAGGGGCTTAATGTGACTATTGCCGATGACGGCTGTGCTACAGCTACATATAAAGGCAAGGAAATAGGAAAAGCAAGTTACTATGATATTAATACTTATGAAGTGATAATAAACGGTGAAAAAGAGCAGTATTTCTCACAAGGAAACATAAAAGACCTTTTTATGGAACGAGCTGAGAATTACGTCCTTAAGAACAAAAATCTTGTAAAAGAAATGGCTGCAAGCGGAAAACTCGATAGAGCAGCTGCGGCGGAGCTGCTGCTTACATCTGATATTATAACCATAGCAGAGCTTTCTCCTTATTTTGAGGAAGATAAAAAGGCTGTTATAAAACTTGATGAAACTACAGCTGAGTTCCTTATTAATAAGTCTCCTGAGCTGAAACAGGCTTTTGAGGATAAGGGCTACGATAACTGGAAGGACTTTTTTACAGCAAATCGTGGAGAAGCTTTCATTGAAGCGAATGATTTATCTGATATAGGTATTACTGTTGTTATCAATGACAACAAGGAGTATCCTATTCCGCTTTCGACAGCAGAAAAGAATACTCTGAGGGACAGGCTCGATGAGGAAGTCAGACGGAGAAATAAAGAGGATTTGGAAGATAAGGACGGTGATCATATACCTGATAGAATAGACAGCTCATACAGCTCTGAGGGTTACAGAACACAGAATGATGTAGATAGCAATGTAACGAAACAAGAGGACTATAGGAGAGCTCTTGTAACCTCAGACGAATACAATGAGCTTAAAGCAAAAGGCTTTGAGTGCCAGAAAGCGAAAGTCGTTGCCGAGGACGGCAGAATACCTATTCGCTTCAAAGCAGCGGAAAAAGAACATTTTGAGAAAATCGTGAATTCATTGGGAGGAAAAAATGGCGGAATACACATATGATCATGGAAAAAGAACTATTATAAAGGACGGTATTGTATATTTAAGCACAGATCTTTATGGTAGGATTAATCTTCCTATTTCATTGGTCAAGCCAGAACTAAGAGATAAGAAGTGTACCGTAGAACTTAAGGATGAAAAAGTAATACTGAAATACAGCAAGGATCAGCCTGATAATAATAAAGCACGTAGAGTGACAATTCCTACAGCTATAAGGTGTGTTCTTAAACTGCAAAGAGATGATTATTTTAAGGTCGCTCGTAATAAAGACGGTACAATATTTACTCTGACTATAGCTACTGATGAGCTTACAGCCGAAGATCTGGGAAGTGATGAAAATGAGTAATCAGAAGAACAAGCTGCGGCGTGGAAAGAATGTCAAGCTCCTTGTATATATAGGAGTTATATTCTTTTTTCTTCTCCTTGTGTTCGGGCTCATATTCGCATACATAATCATTGATTACGAATATGTAACAGGAAACACCTTAAAGCTTGGTGTTGACAGTATAAAAAGCTTTATCGATTATCTGTCGGCTCCTCAGCTGAAAGCTCCTATTGATGTGTCAAACATCTTGCTTTGTTTCAAGTATCAGGTGACAAGGCTATGGTGGATATATGCAACAGCTGCATTTATGACTTTTATAGCTGCTACATCAAATACAAAGGACGAATACAGGGGCATGGAACACGGTTCGGCTTCATGGGCTGATAAATATGCTGAAAAGGAATTTAAGGATAATACAGGTATTCCTGTAGGTCTTAATACATATGTCAGCATAAATAATACCAATAAGAAATCATATCTTACTCATAATATAAATGAAATTGTTATTGGTGGTTCTGGTGCAGGAAAATCATTCCGTAAAATCAAGCCTGACATAATGCAGATGTTAGGAAGTTATGTTATAACCGATCCCAAAGGAGAGCTATATAGAGACTGTGCTAAATTCTTACAGCAGAACGGATATAAAATAAGAGTATTAAATCTCATTAACATCAATATGAGTAACTCATATAATCCTTTTGCATATATGACAGAAGAACAAGATGTTATTGATGTAGCTGACCTGTTTATGAAAAACACAGCAGGAAGCGGAGAAAAAGAGGACTTCTGGAGCGGAGCTGCACATGATATGCTTGTTGCTATTATGGTTTATCTCTGGAAAACTGAATATGAATTGAAGTCTTTTAGCAGAGTTGTTCGCCTTGTTAATTCAGTAAGATATAAGGACGGCAAGATTGATGAGCTTTGTGAACTTGCTCGCTGCCTTAAAAATCATTGTATTAATTACCCTAATGATGTTGCATCAGTAAATTGGGCAAGTATACAGGGTACACCGCAGGAAACACTCGGCTCAATCTGTAAGGTATTATCAACAAGGCTCAGGCTGTGGGCTGTAGAGGACGTAGATGAGCTTACAGCAACCGATGAAATGGATTTTGATTCAGTTGGAAAAGAAAAAACAGCAATATTCCTTATTATTCCTGCGGCAAGACAAACATATAAAGCTGTTGCAAATATTTTTTATTCTCAGTTGTTTGAACGCCTTATGTTTATTGCAAATAGAGATCATAATGGAAAATTACCACAAGTGGTAGCCTGCGAACTGGACGAATTTGCAAATATAGGCGAAATTCCAGATTTTGTAGAAATACTTGCAGTTGCACGTTCTTACAATATAAGAATATGTATAGTGCTTCAAGGCTTATCACAGTTGAAAGCTTTATATGAAAAGAAATGGGAAGGAATTATAGGAAACTGTTCCATATTCACATTTCTTGGAACGAATGATCAGGATAGTAAAGAATATGTATCAAAAAAGCTCGGAAAGACAACCGTCCGAGTTGACAGTCGATCATACAACCGGGGCGGCAAAGGCGGCGGTGGTTCAGATAGTGAAAGCTATATACAGCGCGATCTGCTTGCGCCAGACGAAATATCACAGGTTATCAAGCCCAAAGGCAAGACAAAACGATATGGCGGTAACTGTATTGTATTTGTAGATGAATTTAAACCGTTCTTCTTATGTAAATATGATACGATGTCACATCCGTTATTTCCTGTTACTGGAAGCAGCTTCCCTAACGGTATCCCAAATAACACGAATATTAATGAAGTATATGCTTCCATAAAGCAGCAGCGGCACGAACATCATCAGCAAGTGCTGACGGACTTCTTTGCAAAGTCGAAGGACGATGAAGAACAAGCTGTTGCAGAACATGAAGCAGAGGAGGCGGCAAAGGACGCAGCTGAACAGGAGTATCTCAGCGGATTATATACCGATGAAGATTTCGAGGACAATGAGCCAAGTTCAGATGATCTTAACGAATTATCAGATGAAAGCTTCTCAGAGCTTGAAGTTGAGGACGTCAATCCAATAATGGATACATTTCCAGTTGAGGAAGCTCCAGAGCTTGACGATGAAGAACCTATTATTGAAGATTTTTCTTTTTCCGAGGGAGATGATGAATAATGTATACAGAGGACGAGCTTTATGCAGAGCTTACAGGCAGCATAAAGCAGACAGGACATAATATAAAAACTGCCGTTGATATGGTGAAGTACATTAATAATCTTACCAGTAAAGAAGCGACAAGCCTTTTATCAGGTTCGGACGCTTCTTTTGTTTTTACAGGACAGAGTACAGACCTCAGATACTTTAATCGCTTTACTGAAATGCCAATATCGATGATAGAGAACATTCCTGATGAAACGCTTAAAAATGCTGTGGTAGATGAATTTAACAAAGCAGCTATCAGTGGTAAAGTAAATATTTCCCGACAAACAGGAAAAATCACTATAACAAATGCAGGAAAAGACTTCATTAAAAAGCCTGAATTTAGAATAGCTGCTGCAAAGGACTATGAAGCTGCCATACGTAATATGGAACAGACTATCGGCTTTGAGCTTGACGGAACAATATCCGATCTGAGCTTCTTTAATCACGCCGATACCCTTGATCTTAAATCAATCATGACTCACTCGGACAAGGAAACAGTACAGAAGGTACTTAGTAACCTTGTTGATATGAAGAACAAGGGGCTTGTTACCGTTGAGGGAGCTGCTGTTAAAGTAACAGCTAAAGGCAAGGAAATGCTTGCAAGTGAAGCATTTAAGGCAATGGCTAAGGGAACAGCTACAAAGGCTGCTTCTGCGAGTGCGTCAGCAGCGGCGGCTTCTACAGGCGTTGGTGCTATCTTTGTAGCCTTAGAAAAAGGCTTGAAAATGGCTGTAAATGTGGCAAAGTCGCCTGTACAGCAAAAATAGTGACCTCTCCAAATTGTGCTATAATAGCACAATTTACAGGTTTACATAGATATTACAATCGAAAGGTCGTGATAGAAAATGTGCTATAATAGCACATTTTTTTATAAACTCATACGCCCATAAACCATATGACCTAATCAAAATCAAATTTATTTTAAAGGAGAAATTTAAAAATGAAAAATGTAATTAAGAAGTTCGACGTAAGAAAGTTCAGAATGGCAGTAATCAAAATGGCTATCACAGCTTGCACAGTAGCAACAATGGTATGCTCCGCAGCGATGGTCGCATTTGCTGATAACTCAGAAAATGCAGCTCCTTCTGGCGTTGGAGGTACTAATACAAAGAATACGCTGATAGACCTTATTTTCTGGATTGTCAGAATTGCGGTCGTTGTTATCGGTGGTGTTCCTGCTATCATTAAGATAGTACAGGGTTCATCAGATGAAAACCCTCGTGACCGTAATGCAGGTTTGGCAACTCTCGGAATTGTTGCTGCCGCATTCGCAGGCTCATTCGCTATAAGAACTCTTATATAAGTAAAAAAACAAACACAGTGCGCTCCTTTATAGGGGCGCACTGCATTATTAAAGGAGTATAGCTATGATGAATTCAATCGCACTTTTAGCAGCTTCTACTGATCCATTGGGCGATCTTGTCAATATCGTATTGTGGGTGGCTCGAACATTGCTGTTGGTAATTGGCGGCGGCGGCGGTCTTATTATGATAGTCAAGGGAAAGGCTGACGAAAATCCTAAGTTGTCCTACGAGGGCATTGGAGCGATAGCCGGTGCAGGAGTTATGTTTGCAGCAACATTTGCAATACAGTCGATATTCAGTTAGTGAGGTGATGACATGAAGAAACTTATTCCTATTATTTTTTCTTTCTTTGTTTGCGTATTTTCAATAATTTCTATGACTTCATTCGCTGATGAACAAACAGACGATATACAAGATAGAGTATATGATATTTGGAATTATATCAACAATAATATGCAATCAGGAGCTGACGCTAATGACCAGAATAATAAGACAAATCAAAAAATGGATGAACTAAACCAAAAAGTAGAAGAAATGGATCCAGAAAAAGCTATTAAGGATTATTTTGATACTATAAAAGATGATGAAACAGAAGATCCTGCAGCAGCTACGGAGGAAGATATAGATAAAAAATATAAATTGCCAACTGGCGGAACATCAAAAAAGGTTCTTGCAGGACCTCGAGCAATGGCAAATGTAGCCGATTTCTTTTTGGAGTCTGCTGTGAGTATGATAAAATATGCCGATCCCTCATCATCTGTATATCTTGATCAGGGAACTAATGGGGAATTATCGAAACAGCTTGGCAGTTATTCTATAAACTTGACTGAAATTTCTGATCCTAATACAACTTTAGGAAAATTAGTAAATCCCATAAGGATTTTCGCATACAGTCTCGTAATTCTTTTCTTTGCTGTAAGTCTTGTAGAACAGACGATAAAGTATGAGATTTTTACCGCAAAAGGAGCTTTAAAGGTGTTTGGCAGACTTTTAGTAGCAAAGATCATTATTGATCTTAGTGTCAGGGTTTGTTTGCTGATAATCAGTATTATAGGTTCATTAACAGTAAAAATGTTGGGGACAGTTAAGGTATCTCTTAATATATTCCCTGATATATCGTTGAAGAAGTCTGATGTTAAAGTTATCGGTCCCATCTTGGACGCTATTGTTGCTGCTGTTGTAAGTATAATTCTTATGCTTATTATTGGAGTAGTATTAGTATGTGTATCAATTGTAATGATAAAGCTTGTATTGCGTTCTATTGAACTTGCCCTTCTTATGGTAATATCTCCTGCATTTTTTGCTTGTTTATCTACCGATGTAACAAAGGAATACTTCAAAAAGTTCATATCAATATTTATACAAGTAGCCGCTCAAACATTATTCATGGCAATAGCCTTAGCGGTATGCTCGGGACACTTTAATTCGCCACCTGTTACTATAAATAATCTTTCTGGATTAGCAGCAGGATTGATTAGGATTTCCCCCAATATACTAATAGTTATAGCAATGTGCGTAATGATGGTAAAGCCGCCAAAGGTGCTTACAAACCTTATAAAGTGAGGTAGCAAATATGATAAAGGCAAAGATCACTAAAAATATAATGAAAAAGACAAACAACAGTCTCGGACTAACACCAAAGCAGATGATAATTACAGGCATTGCGCTTGCAATAGGAATTCTCATGTACTTCCTTTTGAAGAACTACATGAGCTTTACGGTGCTTTCAACACTTATATTCTTTGAGCTTGCAGCTGTCATTTGTTTTGGAGTTATCAATTTACAGGGAATGAGCCTGTTTGAATACTTCGTAAAATCTTTAAAAGGCGCAGATGTGCGCTATTATAAACAGGAAGGAGTGTACATGAATAATGTCGATATTCAGAAAGAAAAATAAAAACAAGTCTCTTTTCTCCGATGGAATGAAGATACCTAAGACAGCTCAGAATACTATACCGTTCTGGGAAGTTTATGAAAATGGAATTTTTCTTGTCGGAGAAGATAAATATACGCTGCTGTTCTCCTTTGAGAACCTTGACTATAAGCTGCTGCGTGACAGGGAACAGGAAGAAATCTACGGCAACTATGAAAAGCTTCTTAATGCATTGCCTACAGATATTCATTATCAGGAGTTTATAATGAATTCCTCTATCAACACAGAGCAGCTCCACAAGGCAATGATACCTGAAAAAAAGGAAATAGACAACGAGCTTTATGATAACTATTATAATGATATTCTTGAAGGCAAGATAAATCAGTCAGCAGAAGCTTGTGCCAAGAAGATAATGGTAATCGCTCTATCCTATGTACCTCAGACAAAAATCGACAATGTTAATGTACTGTTCAAGTACTTCCGTGAGTTACAGACCTACTATAACAACCTCGGTGTCGAGACACATCAGCTCATGCCAGAGGAAGTGTTCAAGATAATTCACGAATACTATCACCCTTTTGATACAGACGAGTTCTTGTTGCCGTCCAATTATTTCTCCAGAGGTAACAGGCTTAAGGACTATATAGCTCCTTCGATGTTTGCTTTTAAGGCAAAGGAAACAGAGGTCGGACCTTCACTGACTCGCATAATGTATGTTCACAGCTATGATAGAGAGCTTGACGATGGCTTTATATCTGAGCTTCTTGATAATAATTTCAAGATAGCCGTATCAAAGCATATCACAAGAGTTGATAAAGGAATAGCTCTTGAAAAGGTAAGAAAAGAGATCAATGATTTACAAGGAAAAATGGAAACGCGTAGAGAACAAAACCATAAAAAGGGCGGCAACTTCATGCCTTTCCGTATGACAGAAAAGCTTGCAGAGCTTGAAGAATTGCAGCAGCGACTGGCAGGAAGTACCGTTGAGCTTTTCGAGGTTTCTATATTCATTTCTCTTTCCGCTGAGAATAAAGATGATCTGGAGGAGCTTACAAAGTACATAAAGACAAAGGCTGCAAAACATCAGGTAAAGGTAAATCACCTTGTAAGGCAGCAGGAGAAAGGAATGAACAGTGTTCTTCCATTCGGCGTGGATCACCTGAATAAAGCTGTGTGTACATATCTGCTTACGGACGCAGCTGCGGTGCTTCTCCCTTTCTCATATCGAACTTACTTCTCGGAGGACGGAGTTTATTACGGAATTAACAGAGTTACCAATGCTGCTATTATACTTGATAGAACAGAAGAATTGAACGCAAATGGTTATATTCTCGGTACATCTGGTTCAGGAAAATCCGTTACAGGTAAGTTCGAAATACTTGAAGTGCGTAATAAATACCCTAATGATGAACTCATAGTTATTGATCCAGAGGGAGAATATGCTACTTTGGCTCAGCCCGACAACTTCGATGGTGAAATTATGAAGCTTTCACCTAACTCAACAACACACTATAACATCTTTGATATTGATCTTTCTTTCTCCGAGGACGGAAGGGACGCTATTTCTATCAAGTCGGAATTCATAATGACTGTTGTCGAGACAATGAAAGGATCGGCTCTATCATCGGAAGAAAAGTCCATACTTGACCGCTGCATACATAAAGCCTATTATGAGTATCAGCGCAGCAATGGTTTAGATGATACAAAGCTGCCGACTCTCACTACTCTGTATGAATTGCTCAAGCAGCAGCCAGAAATGGAAGCTTCACAGCTCGCACTTATCATGGAGCTTTATGTTACTGGCTCTCTTAAAAACTTTGCTGATAAGACGAATATCGATGTAAAGAAGAAATATCTCGTTATTGATATATCGGATATGGGCGATCAGCTTCGAAATGTTGGATTGCAGATAGTGCTTGAATTCGTATGGCAGCGAGTTATTGCCAATAAGAAAAACGGTATCAGAACATGGCTCTGGTGCGATGAGTTTTCTGTAATGTTCAGCGGAGAAAAATCTACTGAATCTGGAAAGTTCTTCGTAAAGGTATATAAGCGTATTCGTAAGCATGGTGGTGTAGCAACAGGTCTTACACAGAACATAGAAGAAGTTCTGAGTTCTCCAGACGCACGTAATATGCTCGATAATGCCGAGTTCAAGATACTTCTTCAGCAGAAGCCTACAAATCTTAAAATTATTTCTGAATTCTTTGAATTATCTCCGTCGCAGGAAGCGTATCTAAAGACAGGTGAAAAGGGAACAGGGCTTATCATCTGCGGTAAAAAGGTCATTCCTTTTGACAACAGAATAAAGCAGGAAGGAATTGTCTATAAGACAATAAGTACGAACTTCAAGGAGTATCAGGAACAGCTTAAGAAAGGCGTCGTATGAATGAACAGAAAGTTATAAAACAGTTTGCCGAGAATATGAAAATGGAGTTTGCTGTCAAGGATATGTCGGTGTATAAGAACAGTGAGAAGCTGTACGGCAGCAGCCTTGACAGTGCAGCCATTGAGAAATATTTATCGCTGCCGTGTACTACGGTATATAAGGATACTGGCTGCAAGCTTGTAACTCGCTTCAATGTCAGCTCTAACTTGTATCTCATGGTTCTGTCCTCGGATAAACCTGATACATTTGACGGTCTGGAAGCGAAATATATAATCTCGGATATAAAGAAACTAATAGGAAAGCTTGGTGATTAAATGAATGTTGTACTTCTTGCGGACAAAAAATTCCGTAAACCCTTTGAAACGGCTGTAAAGAAAGATCCAAATATTAACCTTGTAGGTGTCGAAATGGTGCTGCGAGGAAATACAATGAGCAGAATTGCCGATCATCATAATCCTCATGCACTTGTTGTGTATAAGGGAGTACCCGAAAAGGAAGGTATCACTGAAAAGGCTTGCATTTCTTTTCTCCGCATGGTAAAGCCTAATATGCGTATTATCTATGTATACGGCAAGGTCGACGATATAGAAGCATTTATGGCATTCTCAGAACAGCTTATAAGTAACGGTATCACCGATATTGTTACCGATACTGCTGTTGAAAATGTCATAAAGGTTATCGATGAGCCTATGACAGAGGAAGATGTTCACACTATTATCGAGAAGCTCAATGCTCCAGAGGAAGAAATACCACATGAAGAACTTACACATGATGTTCTTATGCCAGGGCAAGAGTATGAACCGTTAGAGGTCGATTTTCCAACAGTTACAGTTTCCGACAAATTCGAAATGGACAAAATTGTGTATGAAGTATCAGAAACAAAGGAAAGTGAACATCTTACTATTGGTGTCGCTCAGCTGCAACACCATAACGGCTGCACACACACAGCTATGGAGCTTGCAACAATGCTCTCAAAGAATAAGACAGTTGCTGTTATAATGGCTGATCCTGATACATATGAAGCACTTGTAGTCTTTCATAAGATAAATCCTATGGCTGCAAAACAGGGACTTGATGTAAACGGTATTGCGGTATTCCCTTATGATCTGCATAGCCAGATAGAGAATGAATATAGCGTTATTATCTATGATTACTCCTATCTCAGGGAAGAACGTAGGAAGTCTTTTGATGAGTGTGATATAAAAGTAATGCTCAGTTCAGCTGCGGAGTGGGACGTTGCAAAGGTTCTGAACTTCATCAAGTTTAACGATGAAAAGTATATCAGGGAAATCAATTTCTTGTTTCCGAGGGTAACGCAGAGCAAGTATTTGAAGTACAGCAAAGTTTTCCGCAAATCAGGCATTAATACATACAGGCTCTTGGACAGCCCTGACTGGACGGCTCCTGTCGAGGGCAATACAGCGGTATATAAGCATATCATAGAGAACTATAATATTGCAAAGTCTGGTAAGCCGCCAAAGAGGAAACTCCTTAAGATAAAATAAAATTGTGCTATTATAGCACAATTCGGGAGTGATATTTATGAGAGATAAAAAAAGGATAGCCCGAAAACACGCTTACTCGGACTATCCTTTTATACATCACGGATAAATAATGTACTCTCATATTATAAGTCAAAATCAGTCATACGTCAAGTACCCTGAGAAAAATAGTGCTATTATAGCACAATTTGAGAGGAGGTAGTAATGGTAGTAATATATGCAGAAAAAGCAAGTCTTGCAAAAGAGATAGCCCATGCATTAGGCGCAGGACAGCGTATACCGCTGAAATCCGAGCCTACTGTAGGCTATTATGAATTTACATTCAACGGAGAGCCAGCTGTCCTTTGTCATGGTGTAGGACATCTGGCTCAGCTTGTTCCTGCAAGCTCCTATGATAAAAAGTATGAAAAATGGGAATTATCAACATTTCCTTGTATTCCAGATACATTCAGAGCAGCTCCAAAGGCTGCGACAATAAAATGCCTAAAGCTCGTCAAGAGTTTTTTTGACAAGGCAGATTGGCTCATAAATGCAACTGATCCTGACCGTGAGGGAGAGCTTATATTCACATACGTCTGTGACGTTTGTAAATGCGATAAGCCCTACAAACGAGTATGGATAGAAGATCTGACGGAAAAGAAAATAAAAGCTGCCTTTGCAAATCTGAAAACACCTACTGAACAGCTTTCACCAACAGTATCAGGCAATGCACATGATCTCAGACTTGCAGCAAGAGCCAGAGATATAACGGATTGGCTATACGGTATTAATTTTACTGTTGCAAGCACAGTTAAATACGGCAAATCCGATGTAAGGAACAAGCTCCTGACGGTGGGCAGAGTTCAAACAGTTGTTGTTAATATGGTAGTACAGCGTGAACTGGAAATTCTTCGTTTCAAAAAACACCATTCTGGAAGCTAACAGCTATTTTTTCTTCTCCGAAAGGAAAATTTGAAGCTTCATACGAACATGGAAACTTCACCGATAAAGCAGCTGCGCAGTCTGCTTTGTCAGAGTGTGACGGTAAGAACGGCGTTGTAACGTCCGTTGAGGTAAAGCATAAGACGGAAGCTGCGCCGCTGCTATATAACACGACACAGACACAGATTGCTTGCAGCAATAAGTTTGGTTGGTCTGCTGATAAAACATCTGAGTTAATGGAGAAGCTCTATTTGGCACATTTAATCTCTTATCCTCGATCAAATTCGGAACATCTGACAGAAGCAATGATACCAGAAGTAAAGCGTACACTTGAAAAGCTGCTTAAAATGCCAGAATACGCACACTACATCATTCCTGAGTGGGCAGAATTCTCCAAAAGGCATTTCGATGATAGCAAGGTAGGCAGTCATACGGCTGTGATACCTACTGAGAGTGTACCTAAAGACCTTAAAGGGCTGTCTGAGGACGAAATAAAGCTCTATGACCTCTTAGCAAGGTCACTTATCAAGATTATCTATCCGAAAGCTGAATATGACGATACAACAGCAAAGATAGCCGTTGATAAGCATATATTTAAGGCAACGGGCAAGGTTATCACCAGTGAAGGGTGGTATGCTGTAGACGGTGCTGCGGAAACAAAGTCGCTGCCGCCGCTGTCTGAGGGACAGGAGCTGCAAGGCGAATATAAGATTACTGAAGGAACAACAGAGCCGCCAAAGCGGTATACAGAAGCAGGAATGCTATCAGAAATGGAGCTTGCAGGACAGAAGCTTGAGGACGAGGAAGCACGAACGCTTATGAAGTTACAGAAGAAAGGACTTGGAACTGACGCTACAAGAGGTCCGATACTCAAATCTTTATTTGAAAAGGGATACCTTGCCAAAAAAGGAAAGTCCATATATCCAACAGAGCTTGGAATGTATCTTATAAAGTGTCTGCCTGTGAAAGAGCTGAAATCAGCTGCATATACAGGTGAACTTGAAAAGCAGCTAAATAATATCGCTCTCGGCAAAGCAAGCTACGATAAGTACATAGCTTTTATCAAGAAAAAGACAGCAGAGTGGTACAAGCTGATCGCTGAGTCTGAGGACAGCAAGTTTACTTCATCGACAGAGCAGCAGCTTATTTGTCCTTTCTGTGGGAAGCCCCTTATTAAGCTTGATTGGGGCTACAGCTGCACAGGCTATAAGGACGGCTGCAAATTTCATGTCAACAAGAAGATCGCAGGAAAGTCAATAACAGAAAATCAGGTTATAATGTTATGCAAGAGTGGCAGAACGGCTATTATAAAAGGCTTTACAGCCAAATCTGGAAGTAAATTCGACGCATATCTCGCAGTTGATAAAGAGAAACAGGAAGTAAGCTTCCAGTTTCCAGAACGGCGTAAAAAATAAAAATGTGCTATAATAGCACAATTTAGAATGGAGGTATAAAATGCGTATCACAGACGAACAAAAACAGGCGGCTCATGAGGTTGACCTTGTGAGTTACCTTGAAAGCAAAGGATATGAATTCAATCATCGAGGAACAAGCTATAAACTTAGGATTTCAAAACCTTTCCCCGGGGATATGTCAAGCGTAAGCATATTCGATGATCGAAAAGGTTGGAAGCGTTGGAGTAATGGTGAACACGGTGGTGACGCTATTTCTTTTCTCCAGAAGAATATGGGAATGAGCTTCCAAGAAGCCATACTTGAACTTACAGGAAGTGGTGCAGCTTATGTTGCGCCACCGCCAAAAACCGACAATCATATACATGAAACGAAAGACCTTGTGCTTCCTAAGAAATGTGAGGGGAAGTATTCAAGGGCTTTTGCATATCTGAATAAAACACGATTCATCGATCCTCAGATCATATCCAAGATGATAGCGGATAAAAAAATCTTCCAAGACGATCATAATAATGTAGTCTTTGTAGGCTATAATGAGGACAAAAAGGCTGCATTTGCCTGTGTCAGAGGAACAAATACAAAAGTCCAATACCGTGGAGACTGTGACGGCAGCGACAAACGCTACGCCTTTTCTATGGAAGGTAAAGGCAGTAGCGGTAAGCTGTATGTGTTTGAAGCTCCGATAGATCTGTTAAGCCATGCTACAATGGCGAACAAGATAACAGGAAAAGAGGACGCATGGACAGCTCATTCACGAATAAGCCTTGCAGGAACGTCAGATGTAGCTCTGGAGCATTATCTCAGCTCACATCCAGAGGTCAAAGAGATACACTTCGTGCTCGATAATGACAAGGCAGGACGTGAAGCTGTTGCAAAGCATAAGCCCAAATATGAGGAAAAGGGCTATAAGGTCGTAGATCATGTGCTTAAGAATAAGGATATGAACGATGAGCTGAAAGCATACATAAACGCTGCAACTGTAAAAAAACGTAACAATGAAGATGTAAAATAAAAACAAGGGCTTAATCGCCCTTGTTTGGTTTATCAGTATTCGGATAGCATTCTAAGAAATAATCACATTCATCACACTGGATTTCTATTTTATCGTTTTTTCCATTACCAGAACATTCAGTGCCGCCTAATGAAGGATTAGGTTCAAAATCATTAGCATTCATATTATTTCTTCCCCCTATCTGATTTATTGTAATAGCATTATAGCACTATATTCAAATAAAGTCAATAAGAGGTGTAAAGGTGAGTAATATAAAACTAAGCAATAAAATATTCGATCTCGGGCTTAATGCAAAGGAAATGAGCATATATGCTTACCTTTGCAGCTTGCCTAATGATTATCCAATGTTTGACGGAGCTGCCGTTAAGGTGAAACAAGCTACAATAGCTCAGAAATGCGGTTTAAAGGCTGTTCAGACTGTCTCAAAGGTAATTGACAGCCTTGCAGCGAAGGGGCTTGTAGTGCCTGTAAAACGCTCCACAAAAGCCAACGGCTATAAGGGAACATACATATATGAAGTAAAGAAGCTGCCCACATCGGACAGCTTCTTCTTTGTTGACAGGTCTGTGTTCGGACAGCTCGTTCCGAGACAGATGATGATATATCTGTTTATCTGCAAGAGCTTCTCCATGCAGCTGTGGGATTCATGGAACAGCTACAATGACATAGCAGAGCAGACAGGCATGAAACGTGAAACGATCATCGAGACTATTGCAGAGCTTGAAAAAATGAAGCTGCTGCGCAAGAGCAGACGTAAGTCAAAGGATAATAAGCGAGTGTTTGTAGACAATCATTACTTCCTGATAGTGTATATCACAGGAAGGATCAGAAAACACTGCAAAAAATAGCCCGAATGTATTGCGAGTACAATCGGACTGTTAAACTGCTTTATAAAAGCATTCATCTTAATTGCAATAGTAACACAAAAAAGTCCATTTGTCAAGTGGGCAGCAAAATTTTTTTTGAGACAGGGTAGTCCGCAAAATTAAAGTCATCTTCTTAGACCCAAGAATTACTTCACTTGGAAAAGAAAGAATGATTTGATTACTCTTAGTATTATATTAACTTCCAGTTATATATTATAAGGGCGGATAGGCTTTGTTATGCGAAATGCGGTCTTTTTTTCTCCAATGCGCAGCTTAAAAAATTTTTTAGAAATTGCTATGTAAAACTTGACATCAATACTTTAAAGTGCTACAATATGATTAAGGGAGGACTTAGAATTGCAAACAAAGTACGAAAAATACGAACAGCTTTCGCACGATACGCTTCACAGCATAGCTGAAAGCAAGGACAACTGGCTGAAATTCCTCGATACAGCGTCAAGAATGTACAAGTACAGCTTTGACGATCAGGTTCTTATTCATGCTCAGCGTCCTGAGACAAGAGCTTGTGCAGACTTCGCATTCTGGACAGCAGTAAACAGAATGAACCGTCAAATTTCTCCAAGAAGCCGAGAAATTGCATTGCTTGACCGTGATAGCAGGAAGCTGCATTATGTCTATGCAGTTGAGGATACAGAAGCAAGAGCGAATGGTAAATCCAGAGATCCAGAAGCATATATATGGCAGCTGTCACAGGAAAACAGAGCTGTTATAAACAATATGCTTTGTGATCAGGGCAATATTAATAGCGACAACATCGAAAAAACTATCGTATCTATGGCATATTCTATGGCTCGTTTGAAAACAGCTGATTATGCTGATGAACTTGACAAGATGTATGACAGACTTTCTCCCTCGCTGCCGAGAGAGGAATTCAGAACTGCATTTGCAACATTTGTTGCAGAAAGCTCTGCATATATGGCGGCAAAGCGTACAGGCACAGATGTATCGGAATATCTGTCCAAAAATCAGTTTGCAAATCTATATCTTTTCCAGAATACGTATATTACTGGTCTTGTGGGAGAAGCGACAGCTGATACCGCACAGGCAGTATTAAGGCAAATAGAACGAAACGTCAACGAATACAAAAGGCTTGAAAGGAGCGTCGGAAATGGAGAATATCAACGAGAACAGCTTACCGAAAGAAATAGTGGAGAACGGAATAACTTACAGGCTGATAGAGGAAACTCAGACTTATCGTCCGTACTTCGGGGAGGACGAGGAGGAAGAACCGATAGTGATCGGACGCTTCGGGAAGATGAGGGAGCAATATCTCAAGGAGAACTTCAAGGGAACTTACAGCACGATGTTGCTGCTCAATCAGCTGACACCACACTTGAAAGCGATAGACGATCAGGCGTGGGAGAGATTCGATCAGATAGTGAAGGAATTAGCGGAAGCGGACGGAACGGACGAGGAACTGAAGATGAACGATCAGCTCGAATGGGTAGGTCGAATGAACAATTACAGGGAGACAGCTCGGGAAATCGTTATCAAGGAGATAGTGGAGACAGGAATAGACAGTATAATATAAGCAATGAAGCGGAGGTAATTAATACTTCCGCTTTTTCTTATGAAGAAGCTATCCGTAGCGCATTTGAGGAAGTTTCACTTAATCATTCTTTCTCCGAAAGGCAGCAGAAATTCCTTGACAGGATAGAAAACTTTGCTGTCCGTAATAATGTTACGGAAAATATAATAAATACTGCTTTTGACAGAGTAAAGGCGTTCCATTCTCACTACAGCAACCGTGAATATGTCAGCAGAAACATATTCGCAAGGCGTTTAGGTTCCCTTGAAAAGGAAATCGAGGAAGCTATAAGGAAAAATATAGCTGCACCAGAGCTTCCTCTGGATAAGGCAAAGAGACTTATCAGCGAATTTGTTGATGAAGAATATGATATTGAGGTAGAATTTGACGATCTGCATAATGTTGGTCTTGCTTTTACTACACTCACAGACTATGAACTGCCGATACAGGTTACAGCTGACCTTATAGACCATAATATCAGCTATGAGTTTGACGGCGAGATTATCAAGGTGGAAAACTTCGATAGTATCGAGGATATGGCTGAAAACGGTCTTTCAAACCTTGACTTTGATGATCTTATATCCGTTGACGATGATATACTTGAACGTCATGTTGCAGCAGCTGCGCCAAAGGTAAGCGATCTCAGCATAGGTGATGTTATCATCTATGAGGGAGTACGCAGAGAAGTTGAGAATATCAGCGATAAGAGCATTATGCTCAAAGCTCTGGATTCTCCTGACTTCGGCGGAGTTCTTGTAGGTACTGCGGAAGTCCTTGCTTATGACGGTTGGCAGGAAGAAATGAATAATAAGGGATTTGTTATTCTTTCTAAGGGAAGCTCGGTTGTAAAGGAAGAAAGTCCTATTCATTTCGGAGTGCTTGGTTATGGCGTTACTGCTTATGATACGTCCAGAACCGATCCAGAGACAAATGATTATCCGATAGTGGCACATATAACACCAGAGGGCGTTGTAACAATTCGTGACAAATCCCTGTCTGCCGAGGATTTGGAGCGTATAAACGAACAGGCAGCTCAGGCTCGTGAAAAGTTTATTGCTGACTGGAACGAACTGTCAGTTGCAGAGCAGTACAGTAAGCTTCTGAACGCAGCTGATATTACTACATCAGTAAATATCAGCAAGGATAGCCTTTCTATGGAAGAAACGATAGAGAAATATATGCCTTTCGTTATCTTCAAAGAGGGAGAACGTCCAGAGCCACAGGATATAGTCAGCAATGCAGTTGAGAGTAAACCGACAGTACAGGCAGAAAATGACGGTACTTATGAGATATATCAGCTGAAACGTGGTGAGAAAACTAATGAGCTGCGTTTTGAGTCCCTTGAATATCTGCAAGAACATGATCTTTCAGTAGATTTTGATAATTATGATAAGGTCTATGATGGAAAAATGGCTTCGGGACGTACTCTTGACAGCATATATGAAGAATTCAATCTGGATAGACCGTCTGACTTCAAAGGACATTCTTTGTCCGTCAGTGATGTTATAGTTACGGATATAGACGGCGAAAGAAAAGCCTTTTATATTGACAATTTCGGCTTCTCGCAGCTGAATAACTTCTATAAGGAAGCAGAAATTGAGAATGTCACAGAGGAAACTCAGCCTTTGCCGCCATTACATATTGAAAAATATGGTCTTACGCTTGATTTCAGCGAAATATCAAGCCTTGATATAGAGTGGACAAGCACTGAATATTTAGGTGGCATAGACAGTGACGGTCATGAGCGCAAGGATAATTTCACTGAAAAATACAGCAATATTGCGTTCTATGACGGCGGTTATCCTGATATGCTCATAAGATATGACGGTACAGCTGAATATGCAACAGGAGATTATCCTGTGCCAGCAGCGGACGCAGCTGCGGAGATAGAAGAATATCTCGATAAGTCCATTGGCGATAAGAATATAAGCATTATTGTCAAGGACAGGGACGGTAATGTGAACTATCTCGACGCTGAAAAGCTTCTCCCTGAGAAAACTGTATTTAATGCGCCTGTTATCAAGAACCTTTCACAGCTCAAAAAGACCTTGACAGAGGGTATGGAGTTTGAGATAAACGATCATCTGCGCCCTGAGTGTATCGGCGAACGCAGATTGATAACATCTGTGAATACAGTGGGCTTTTATTCTCAGAAGCTTGACGAAAACGGAGAACCGTCAGGAAAAGACCTGTATATGGATTGGGAAAAGGCTAAAAACTGGACGTTCAACGGTACAGAGTATACTTGCCGCATGGACAATGATGAGCTTTTAATGTCATTCCATATAACAGGCAAAAGAGAAAAGCTTGAAAATGAGCCTGTTGCCGAGAATATAAGCGAACAGAGCATTATTGAAAACACTGAGAGGGCAAATGCCGAAAAACAGACAACAACGGTCAAAGGTAATGATCTTAATATCGGTGATAAAGTCCTTTGGGAGGGTGATCCTTACATCATTGAAAGCAAGGGCGGTCTGCTCGGCATGAAGCCGCTGTTTGAAACAAATGTAAGTATCGTAAGCCCGTCAATGATATGGCAAGGCATGGATTTTGAAGTCTATGAATTTGCTGCGCCGCAGCAAGCACTGGCTTCTGAGTTCACAGAACAGGAAATGCTCGATGTTATCGGCAATTACAGATATATCAGCATTCCAAAACAGGACGTAGTTGCTCATTTTAATGAGCATACTGATACAGATAACAGAGCTGACTATCTGAGGGCGATTTATAACGATGATTATTCAGAGCTTATTATAAATGACAGCAGATACGGCTATAAAGCGCAGCCTGACGGACTGCTTTTGTGGAAAGGCAGCTTCCTTTCCAGTGATGAAAAGCAGACTATCAGTTGGGATAAGGTTTCAGAGCTGACAGCGCAGCTCATTGATAACGAGGATTTCCTCGGTATCGATGATATTGCTGAGACAAATGATGATATGGAGCAGCTTTCATTGTTCAGTGATATGTCAGTTGAAGATGAACCAACAGTTCATGATACAGATGAACAGACAGTTCAGACAGAAGCTGAACCAACAGTACAGGTTGAAGCTCCTGCCGTTAAAAAACCTGTTGGCGATAAAAAGGACTTTGTTATCACCAACGAGAACTTAGGCGAGGGCGGAGCTAAGACAAAATATCGTGCAAATGTGGCTGCTATACGAACACTGAAAGAGATAGAAGCTGAAAACAGGCTTGCAACAGCTGCGGAACAGCAAATATTATCGCAGTATGTAGGTTGGGGCGGCTTAAAAAATGCATTTGAGGATTTCCATGATGATTGGAAGAACGAATATGCAGAGCTGAAGGAGCTGCTTACTCCAGAGGAATATGCAGCAGCAGCGGCTTCCGTACTGAACGCACATTACACTTCTCCTGTCGTAATATCTGCAATGTATGACGCACTGAAAGAAAATGGCTTCACAGGCGGCAGAATATTAGAGCCTGCAATGGGTGTCGGAAACTTCTTTGGCGTTATGCCTACAGATATTCGTGATAATTCTAAGCTTTACGGCGTAGAGCTTGACAGTATATCGGGACGTATAGCACAGCAGCTCTATCAGAGTGCAAATATTAAGATCACTGGCTTTGAAAAGACCGATATTAGGAACGATACGTTTGACCTTGCTGTCGGTAACGTGCCTTTCGGCGGCTATTCTCTCAATGAAGCTGCATATAACAGGTATCATTTCCAGATACACGATCACTTCTTTGCAAAATCCCTTGACAAGGTAAAGCCGAACGGTATAGTTGCTTTTATTACTTCCAAAGGTACAATGGATAAGAATAATCCTGCAATAAGGAAGTATATAGCTGAAAGAGCTGAACTTGTAGGAGCTATAAGACTTCCTAACAATGCTTTTAAGGGCAATGCAGGAACAGAAGTAACGTCAGATATTATATTCTTGCAGAAGCGTGAATACCCCATAGAGCTTACACAGGATAATATGCCGTCATGGATAGACCTCGGAAAAACTGAGGACGGACTGACGGTAAATCAGTATTTTATTGATAATCCTGATATGGTACTCGGTAAGATCGTCGAGGGCAACAAGCTTTATGGTCACGGAGCTGACGATACAATGTGTATCCCTGTCGAGGGAGCTGACCTTAAGGAACAGCTTGCAGCAGCTATAAAAAATATTCGTTTCAAGGCAGCAGCGGCAGCTGAAACATCAGAGGATATATTCAATGACGATGAAGTGGAAATACCGCTGAATGTAAGAAATTTCAGCTATGCAGTTATAGCTGATAATATTTATTACCGTAATAACAGTAATTTTGAGAAGTATGAGGGTAAGAAATCTGATATTCCTCGCATTAAGGGCATGATAGGTATTCGTGATTGCCTGAGAGAGGTTATCAGCTGCCAGATAGACAACGGCTCCGATGTGCAGCTGCAAGCATTACAGGAAAAGCTTAACAGCCTGTATGACAGCTTTGTAGAGAAATACGGACGGCTGAATACTAAGCAGAATATAGCTGCATTTAAGGAAGATAGTGCTGCACCGCTGCTTACATCGCTTGAACAGTACAAGGGCGAGGAGTTTATCGGCAAGGCGGCTATTTTCGACAAGAGAACTATTCTTGCAAAGACAGATGTAACATCTGTTGAAACAGCTTCGGAAGCTCTTACGCTGTCTCTTGCGAAAAAAGCTCATGTGGATATGCCGTATATGCAGCAGCTTACAGGATTTACCGCTGAAAAGATCATGGAAGATCTGAAAGGCGTTATATTTGAAAATCCCATGAAAATGGACGATACAGGAAATCCTCATCTTGAAGCTGCGGACGAATACTTATCAGGCAATATCCGCAAAAAGCTTGAATTCATGAAAGAGAATTATGCAGACGATAGCAGATATGCTCATAACATTGAAGCTCTTGAAATGGCTATGCCGACAAGGCTGCAAGCTGCGGATATTGATATTAAGCTCGGTGCGCCCTGTGTTCCGAAAGAATTTGTGCAGCAATTCATGTATGAAAGTTTCGGTACTCCAAACTACATGAGGGAAATGAGTTGGAATAAGCGTACTGCTATCAGAGTTGATTATTCCGAGCTTACATCACGTTGGAGTATCCCAAATAAGTCACATGATAAGGAAAATGCAGCGGCAAATGCCAAATACGGTACAAAGCGTAAGTCAGCGTATGAAATACTGGAAGACTGCCTTAATCTCCAGAGTACAACAGTAAAAGACCGTGTTGAACGTGACGGTAAGGAAGTCTCGGTTATAAATCAGACCGAGACAGAGTTTGCGCAGGAGAAGCAGAGACAGCTGCAAGAAGCTTTCAAGAAATGGATATATGCAGAGCCAGCTCGCCGTGAGGAAGTAGTTGAACGATATAACGTGATGTTCAACAGCACCAGACCGAGAGAATATGACGGTTCGGCACTGGAGTTTCCCGGCATGAATAATGAGATTAAGCTCCGTAAACATCAGAGGGACGCAGTTGCACACGCTTTATACGGCGGTAATACGCTGTTTGCACATGAGGTAGGCGCAGGAAAGACCTTTGAAATGATAGCTGCCGCTATGGAAGGTAAGCGATTAGGCTTACACAATAAAGCATTGTTGTGTGTACCTAATCACCTGACAGAGCAAGAGGGAGCTGACTTTATAAAGCTGTATCCTAATGCGAATATCCTCGTTGCTACAGCTGACGATTTCTCAAAGAAAAATCGCCGCAGACTGTTTGCAAAGATAGCTACAGGCGATTATGACTGTGTAATTATCGGTCATTCTCAGCTCATTAATCTCCCTATATCCAGAGAGAGACAGGAAAGGCTGCTGAATGATCAGATAAACGATATTATCGAGGGCGTGGCAGCACTCAAAGCTGAACAGGGCGATAACTTCCAGATAAAGCAAATGGAGAAAACAAGAAAGTCCCTTGAAGCAAAGCTTGAAAAGCTTACGCAAGCTCCAGTGCGTGATGATGTTGTCAACTTTGAGGAACTTGGCATAGACAAGCTTATCATCGATGAAGCTCATATGTTCAAAAATCTCTTTATTTCGACAAAAATGAGCAATATATCAGGTATATCCACAAATGACAATGTTCAGAAAACAATGGACTTATATCTGAAAACGCAGTATCTTGACGAAATTACAGGCGGCAAAGGTACGATCTTCGCTACTGGCACACCTGTGTCGAATAGTATTTCTGAGATATATTCCATGATGAAGTATCTCCAGAATGATCTCCTTGAGGAAACAGGCTTAAAGCACTTCGATATGTGGGCTGCGAACTTTGCGGAAACTGTAACTGAAAGTCAGCTGTCACCAGAGGGCAACAGTTATCAGATGAAAACAAGGTTTGCAAGGTTCAATAATATGCCTGAGCTTATGGCGTTATTCAAGGAGTGCGCTGATATTAAGACAACCGATCAGCTCGGACTTAAAATACCTGAGTGCGAAATGCATACCGTTGTTGCACAGCCGTCAGAAATACAGAAACATCTTATCAGTGATCTGAGTGAAAGAGCAAAGCGTATCAGATTAAGACAGGTAAAGCCAACAGAGGATAATATGCCGATGATAACCAATGACGGCAGAAAGATAGGTCTTGATGTAAGGCTTATGAATCCTGACTTACCCGATGACGAGAATTCAAAGCTCAATGTCTGCATTAATAACGTCTATAACATCTGGGAAAGAACAGCAGAGCAGAAGTCAACACAGGTTATATTCTGTGATCTCGGTGTACCTCAGAGCAGCACCGATGAAAAGAAAAACGGCAAGAAATTCAGCGTTTACGATGATATTAAGGAAAAGCTCATACAAAAGGGCGTTCCTGCCGAGGAAATAGCATTTATCCATAGTGCTAAGACTGAGGAAGCAAAGGATAAGCTCTTTGCAAAGGTGCGTAAGGGCGAAATAAGAGTGCTTATAGGCTCTACGCAGAAAATGGGCGCAGGAACAAACATACAGGATAAGCTCATAGCTTCTCATGATCTGGATGCACCGTGGAAGCCCTCTGATATGGAGCAGCGCCGTGGACGTATGGTAAGACAGGGCAACGAAAATGAAAAGGTTGACCTGTACAGATATGTTACTGAAGGTACATTTGACGCATATCTCTATCAAATGCTTGAAAACAAGCAGAAGTTCATCAGTCAGATAATGACAAGCAAATCTCCTGTGCGTTCGTGTCAGGATTTAGATGAAGTATCTTTGTCGTATGCAGAAATAAAGGCATTATCCGCAGGAAATCCGCTTATAAAGGAAAAAATGGACTTGGATATAGAGGTAAGCAAACTGAAAATGCTGAAAGCAAGTCACATGAACGCTTTATATGATCTGCAAGACAAGGTAATGACAGATCTTCCTGCAAAAATAAAATTCAGCGAACTTCTCATATCCAACATCGAAAAGGATATAAAGGCTTACAGTGAACGCCCGATAGTCCTTGACGATAAGGGTAAGCCTGCATTTCCGTCTATCGAGCTTTTCGGCAAGGTATATACAGATAAGGACGAGGCAGGAAAAGCTCTCATAGAAGCTTGTAAACAGGCTGCAAGGGCTGATATTACAAGAAATGTAGAGGTCGGTAGCTATCAGGGCTTTAAACTGAACATCGGATATGAGCCTATGAACAGAGTGTATGTTGCAACTCTGTCGGGATCAACTTCATATAAGACTGAGCTTGGCGGCAGCGAAAGCGGTAATTTTACAAGGCTCGATAATGCTCTAAATGGCATGGAGGATAAGCTGACAGCTGCAAAGCAGCAGCTTGAAAGGCTGCAAAATCAACTTGAAGAAGCAATGGCGCAGCTTGATACTCCGTTTCCACATGAGCAAGAGCTGCAAGAGAAGTCGCAGCGGCTCGATGAGCTGACAAAACAGCTTGAAAGTGCTGCTGACGATAAGCCAACATCAGAGCTTGCCGAGATTGTTGATCCTTATTTTATCGAAGTAAGCTCCGAGGAAGCTGCGGATAAGCTGAAAAGCAGCGGTATTACCTTTGAAATGAAAGAAAGCGAAGGTCATTATATCGTTAAAATCAACCGCAGCGACAAGGACAAGGTACATGATCTTCTGGAACAGCAGAAAAAAATTGTGCTATAATAGCACAATTTTAATCTGATTTGAACTGTTGCAAATTTTGCAACAATTGAAAATGTGCTATAATAATATAAAACATCTCCCCAGTGCCAACCGGGGAGAGGTTTTTCTTTATAACTCACAATGTATTAAAAATAGCTCATGTATTATTTTTTGAAAACTGTTGCAAAACTTATTTTTAAGGTGTAAAATAACATTATATCTAAGAACAGGAGGAAATTAATGAAAAGAGTTATTAATCAGGAGCTTACCAGAGATAAGATTATTCAGCTGCGAAAAATGTACAATTATACACAAGAAGAAATAGCAGAATACCTTCATGGTTCAAGAACTTATTATAATTCGATTGAAAAAGGAAGAGCTAAAATAAATGAAAAAATAATACGCCGTCTTGCAGAGTTATATAACATTGATTATGATGAAATCTGTATTTACGAAGAATCTGAATATGATAAGCTTGAAAGCATTATGAATGTATTAAATTCATACAGACCAACAAATTACTACATGGTTCGCCACGGTAATCTTAAGGAGGATATTGCAGATTTAATCAAATACTTTGAAAAATCAGAAATATCTCAGTATATATTTGTTGATCCTATTTTTAATAACATGGGATATGGTGTTAAGCTCATCAATATAAAAAAGCATACTGTGGTTTCGGATTACTTTGACAAAAGTAAAAAAGGGACTTGTATGTTAATATATAGTAAGACGGATAAGCAAAAACGCTGTTTACTGAGTATAGATGACTACATCGCACTGGAAGATCGTGTTTATAATTCGCTTATGGGTAATCTAAATGCATTAAAGGAGGAGTTCTGCAAATTCCGCAGTTCTTTACCAAAGGGAATTCCGAATGATATTGATGAGATAATAGCTAATAATACAGAAATTGACAATGGTAATAATAATGAGAGTAAAGCCAAACAAAATTTAATTGAATCAAGAAAGCTTATTGAGAAATTCTGCAATTTAAAAATCGAGTAAAATTGTGCTATAATAGCACAAAGTCTCTCCCCGATAATCTTCGGGGAGATTTTTTATAACCTCTGCTCTTGACAAATTATAACTCGCGAGTTATAATATTATAATAGGAGGATATAAAAATGGAATTTGATGAAAAAGAGCAGTTTATAAAATCTTTCGTACAGCTCAGAAAGAGCCGACACATTACACAGCCGCAGCTCAGTGCAAGGAGTGGTGTTCCGCAGCCTGTCATAGCTCGACTTGAAAAAGGAACTACCGATCCTAAGCTCACAACAATATTAAAGCTTCTGGATAGTATGGAAGCAAAGCTGATTATAAAGGAGGATCAGAAAATGGATTATTTTAACACACTTGAAATTGAGGTTATGACCGAGGTCGCTGCCGAAATCCATGCGACAATAACACGATATGTGATTGCTAAGAATATTCAAGCTGATAATAAACATCCTTTGAATATTCTTAGACACATGATTTTCAGTATGAAAGAAAAGCTTACAAGCTCAAAAGAATACTCAATGGAAGAATTGAAGCTTATACAAGCAAAATTTGAATTTGCCCGTGATTATGCGAATGAGGTGATAAATAACAATGAATGACGGAGATTTTTCAATAGACGTTCTTAATAAAGTTATTGACGATAAACATACAGAGCTTATAGCTGATAAAAAGTGTGATAAAATCCCATGCGCTTTTATTTTAGGCGGTCAATCAGGTGCAGGAAAAACAGGACTTCAAAAAATACTCAGTGCTCAGCTCAACGATAACTTGATTGTTATAAATGGCGATGAATTTCGCTCACTGCACCCTGATTATGCAGAATTGCAGAGAAAATACGGCAAGGACAGTGTTGACTTCACAAACGAATTTTCGGGAAAGGTCACAGAAGCTCTTGTGTCAAGACTTAGAGCTGAGAAGTATAATGTACTGGTAGAAGGGACTCTCCGAACAGCGGAAGTACCTTTAGCAACTTGTAAAGGCTTCAAAGAAAACGGATATAACGTCACACTGGCTTTAGTTGCCGTAAAACCACAGATTTCTTATTTGAGTACGATCCTCAGATATGAAAAACAGCTTGCCGCAGGAAAGTTGCCCAGGGCAACAGCAAAGGACAAGCATGATTATATCGTAGATCAGATACCGAGTAATCTGAGAGAGATATACGGCAGCAAGCAGTTTGATAATATCGTTATATACAGCCGTGAGGGTGTTTGCCTTTATGATATGTCCAAAAATCCTGCGACTACTCCAGACAAAATAATGGAGGAAGTATTCACAGGTAAATGGTCGCAGAAAGAGCTTGAACAGTTCATTGCTATCGGCAATGTAACACAGCAGCTCATGGAGCAGCGGAACGCTGCGGAGCTGCCTGACTTCAAGGTGAATGTATTCAACAAGGAAATTATTTCTGCGATTGCCAGAAAGAATGGTTTGAGCTATGGAGCTGACTATATACGGATAGTCAGTGAAGATGAGCTGAAAAAGCTCCAAAAGGCAGCAGCGGACGAAAAATCATGCATAAAATTCAGTATAAGCCGTAAAGACGGAAAAATTGCCGTCAGGTATCAGGCAGAGCTGAAAGATAAAGTAAATGAGATACTCCGCAGCAAGCCGAAGTCAATGAAATTATAAATTGTGCTATTATAGCACAATTTCAGCAATGGAATTGAAGGAGGGTAAATATGACAAATATCAAAAGAAGTATTAAACCTGTTATTTTTTGTTTACTATCGGTGGCACTCTCAGCCTTTTGTATTCGTGAAATCATAAAGACTATTCTTTCCGAAAAAACATCACATCTTAACTTTACTCAAAATGCGTTCCTTAATGTCATTATTGACACAGTTCATTCCTTTAATGAGCGTTTACAGGTCGGTTATCTCATTGGTATTGGTTTTTTGGCACTCCTGTTTGAGCTTGCTTTTTCTGATTCAATGTATGAGTTTTTCAGCCGACTGCCGCTCGGAGCTATAAAAAAATACAACTATTTCGATACTTCAAGGGATGGCTTCAAATATTTATTCAAGCATTCTGTTGCAGTTATCTCTCCTGCCTTGATCATTGGATTTTACGTATTGATTTATATAGCTTTTTGTGATTGGTATCCCGATAATCTTGACATTTGTGTTCGATGGATATTCCCGATTACTATTATCCTGACTCTGATAGCAAGCGTACTTCTTATCGCTTCGGTTATCAAGTATGGAGGACTATGGGGAGCATTAATAAGGCTGCCATTGCTTTTTACATCTAACATATGCTTATGCAGCATTATAGGTGCTTTAATTGTTTCTTTTGGCTTTATTTTTGCCGCTCTAATAGCGTTTATAATCGGAATAGTCGGAATGATCGTTGTTTTACCGATTATTTTAAGATTTATGCGGTGAATTCAAAGTGGGATTCCTGCTTAACAAAAAATGTGCTATAATAGCACGTTTTTCTTTAAATCCTATTGACATAATTGGTTTTTGATTGTATAATAATAGTAGAGATAAGCTTGCTTATCTTAAAAGCGGAGTGTCCTGCCGTTAAGTGGAACTTGTATAAAGAGGTATGTCCTACCGTATAAGTGGAACTTGTAAAAGAGGTGTGCCCTACCGTATAAGTGGGAACTTTAAATGCAAAGGGCTGTGTTTATCACAGCCCTTTTTATTATCTATGAGGTAATTATTATGAAAAGATTAGGCTTATATACGCTCGATGTGAATTATGTTGCAGCGTTGGCAAAGGCGGACAACAAGGTAATGTCCGTATCTCCGCAGCAGAATAAAGCTAACCGTCCCTTTGTAGGAGTCGTAATAGTATGTCAGGATAAGAAGTATTGCATTCCCCTGACATCTCCAAAGCCCAAACATCAGAAAATGAATAATCAGCGTGACTTTTTAAAGATTATTGATAAAAAAGGCAAGTTTTTAGGTGCATTGAATTTCAATGATATGATACCTGTCGATGATAGGCTGATAAAAATGGTCAATATCAATCCTTCAACAAGTGATAGTAAAGAAGAAAGTGCGTATAAAAGCCTTATGAGAACACAGCTTTACTGGTGTAATTCAAACAGGGAAAGTATTGCCAAACAAGCAAGTGTCTTATATCATTTGGTCACAAATTATCCCGATGATAATTCTAAGCTTGTCAGCCGCTGCTGCGATTTCAAGAAGCTTGAAGCAGCTCTGGAACAGTATCTTATAGATCAGGGCTTAGAGCAGCCTAAGCAGCAACAACAGGAGTACATAATAAAGAAAGTATCCGAGGACGAGTTCAATGCGCTGAAAAGCAGCGGCATGAACTTCCAGACGGCTGTAAAAGATAATCAGCGTGTAGTCAGATTTAAGGCTGAATATAAGGAAAAAGTCAATAATATCCTACAAGGCTTAAAAAATAAAAATGTGCTATAATAGCACAAATGCCCTCTCCTTTTGTTGGGAGAGGGCTTATTTTTTATGTGTCTGCTTCTGGCTCATCTTGCTCATATATGTCATTATACCAGTATATGCCGAAATAGCGATTGTAGAATTCTCTGTTTTCATCGCCGGGTACATCGTAGTTCTCACCACCGTAATGCCGTTCAAAGACCTTTTCCATTTCATTATAAAAACAATCGCTATAATTGTTCTGAATGAACAAATCGAGGTTTTCTTCTTCCTCACCGTTTGTTTGGATAAATCTGGTCTTTATATCAGGATATTTATCCCATATTTTAGCAAGTTCTGCATACGCTCTTTCAAAATTAGTATTAAACATATCTCATTCTCCTTTGAAAGTGATGATGTTTATTCTGCCTGTTCCTCTGCGGTAAAGAGATCTTCGATAGTACAGCCGAGGGCATTGGATATTTTTAATGCAACACCAAGGGTGATATTTTCAATGGTACATCTGCCGCTTTCGTAGTCACCTATTCTGCCTTGAGAACAGCCAACCATTGCTGCGAGCTGACCTTGTGTGAGCTTTTTTTCTTTTCTGATTTCTCTAAGATTGTTGCATAATATCCTCATGATTATATCCTTTCTGCACTCAGCTTGAAGTGTGTTATAATTATAACTCAATATACCGATAATGTCAAGATTTCCCCGTCTTGCCGATAGGACAGCTGCATTATCATACTCCTAAGATGTTATCGATATATATACCCTCAGACTGCCGCATAGTTTCAAGGAATGCTTCAATAATATCTTTGAACTGTTCGTCCTCGGTATAATATTCAAGTTCCTCATCGCTGTCCTCGTCACCGTCAGCAATGCCATATGTAAGCCAGTAGTCTATGGCGGTTTCATCGTTTGCAGCTCTTGCAAGCAATGCCATAGCTTTAAGAGCTGCTATTCTTTCGGTTATGTTCATGTTGATCTCTCCTTTGGATTTAATATGTTTGTTTCAGATATTCGCACATATTCTTGACTTCTGATACAATGTTGTTTCTGGAAAGAGCTTCACATAGGTATTTCTTAGCCGTTTTACGATCTACATTATATTCGTTCATGATCTCATTCAAGTAAAACTCGATTGTATCATTGATTTCGGCAGTTGTGCCTTTCCATTCGTCATGCCATTTCATAAGTAACTCTCCTTTCAAGTAAGCAAGTAGCCGTTTTTAAGCCTTATCCTGCCATAGTAGTATTCAGCAGCTCCCTTGTTAACAAGGAGCTTTGCATATGAATGTATCTGTTCAAATGTCATTTGTAGTGATAGCTCCTGCAATGTAGCTGCGGAAGGAATGTCACACTTCGGCAAGCTCTGGAGCTTCCTGATCAGGCTGTCAAACAAACGCTTCTTCATGTTGTATTCCTTTCTCCCCGTAGCCTGTTAGGTCAGCTTTAGTGATGTTTATTTTACTTCTTCTCTGATTAATATCTGCATATCTAATATTCCGACACTTCTTAGGTATTCTCTTGAAGTTTTAAGACCTCTGCCGAACTGCTTACCACAAATGAACTGTTTGAGGTAAACGCCGTGTGATATTGATGTTACTTCCCATGTTTTCTTCGGATTGTATTTATCCTGATATAGCGTTCTTATCATTGCTGCTCTCCTTTATTTCTTGATTGCTGCGAATTCCATGTGGTACATATCAATTGATTTGCCCTTAATGTCCCAATCAGGCATATTAGTGTGTGTCGGTTCAACGTATCCACATTTTGCTGCGTCCTCTGGATTTTCAAAGATTGCACTGATTGTTACAGTACAGAAGCGAGGAGTGCTTACTCTTGTCCCAAGTTCCATTTTATCCATGATGTACCTCTTTCTCTCCGTATAGCCGATAAGACAGCTGCTATTGATTAGTTGAGTTCATTCACAAGTGTGTTATAGATTTCTTTGTAGCTCTGCTCTGAGCATATCCAGAGGATAGTTACGATCTTCGGGAGATCTTCACTATCTTCTCTGACTACATCAAAGAGCTTGGCATACTGGTAATTCGAGCCGTGTGTGAAGAATTGATATTTATTGCAAATCCTGTACGTTTCTTCTACTGTAAGTTTTTTCATTATTCATCTTCCTCCTGTAATTCCTTGATTGTGAGTTCGTATGAGTTGCTGAGTATCTCTGCCATGTCAGAGCCGAGAACCTCACCTGCAAGTTCGATGATCTGATCTTTCAGTTCTAAGCAAGTGCTGCATATAAAGTCGTAGTTGTTATGAGCGATTGTGTTAAGCATATCCGTCAGTCTTTCCTGTATGGTGTCTTTGATGATTTCGGTTCTATCCATGATCTTTTCCTTTCTGCCTTTCGGCTCTGTGTTTTCCTTACAATTATATTATAACTCAATATTGAGTTAATTGCAAGAGTTTTTTGAAAAAATATCTCAAAATTGAGTTATTTTGTATACTTGCACAAAATTGGCTTTTCTTTTTGTGCATATATACAGTTTGTGCTATTATAGCACATTTTTCTTTTCCAGTTGAACCTGTGATAATTGTGCTATAATAGCACAATTTTATTAATCTGTTAAAAATTCACGGATTTTCAATTGACTAAATGTGAAATATGTAGTAAAATATAAGATAACATTTATTGCAGTAAGGAGCTTCATACCATGATAGATAACAAAAAAGAGCAAGAAAGAGCTGAATTACATAGAACTATATGGGGCATAGCCAATGATCTGAGGGGAAGCGTTGACGGTTGGGACTTCAAGAACTATGTCCTCGTTATGCTGTTTTATCGCTATATTTCCGAAAATCTTACCAATTACATTAATGCAGGGGAAGCAGAAGCTGGCACTCCTGATTTTGATTATACGCAGCTCTCCGATGAAGAAGCGGAAACAGCTCGTGAAGATATGGTCACTACAAAGGGATTTTTTATTCTTCCGAGTGAGCTATTCTGCAATGTTCTCGCAAAGGCAGATACAGACGAAAACCTTAATGAAACAATAGAACGTGTATTCAATAATATTGAAAGCTCCGCACAGGGCTGTGACAGTGAGGACGATTTCAGAGGTCTGTTTGATGATTTCGATGTAAACAGTAATAAGCTCGGCGGCACTGTTGCAAAGCGTAATGAACGCCTTGTAAGCCTTATGAACGGCGTTGCTTCCATGCAGCTCGGTGACTATAAGGACAACACCATAGACGCATTCGGTGACGCATATGAGTTCCTCATGGGTATGTACGCGTCCAATGCAGGAAAGTCAGGCGGCGAATACTTTACTCCGCAAGAGGTATCGGAGCTGCTTACACGACTTGCAGTTGTAGGCAAGACAGAGGTAAACAAGGTTTACGATAAAGCAGTTACGGGATTGATACAAGGAATATCGCAAAAAGGCTTGATTTCAGGGCTTTTTGCAAATGGCAGACCGATGAGGTCTTATTTTTTTGCCCTGTCGCCGGTGCGCTGAATGCCGCTGGGTGCAAAATTTAACGAACCCAGTAGGTTCGTCAAATTTTATCTGGGTTCGTTAAAATGTAGAAAACCGCCGAGTGGAATGTACCACTCAGCGGCTTTTTGGTTGTAAACAAGCCCATATTCAATGACAATCTTGCTATTCATCTATGATAAAACGTTGGACGGGAATTGAAACCGGTATCAATTAGCTGTGGAACAGAACTACCGTGGTTGTTACATCTTTCGCAGATAGTTTCAAGTGTGATGCCACCATAGTTTGCAGCAAACACCGCTTCGAAATAACGGCAAAATGGTAAACGTCGCCCATTATATCGTGGCTGCGGATAATTTATTTCTTCCTGTAAAGATGCCCAAAAAATTATATACATTAGTCTCTCAGCGTTTGCAATTAAAGTGTGTTGACTTAAGTCAATGTCCGTCCCGTTCTGATATATGGCATCAAGAAATCGTACATAGGCTTCGTAATTATTAGTAGAGTTCTCATATAAACAGCAACATATTTCTGTATGAGGAATAGCTCTATTGCACACTTCCATTCTATAGTCTCCGTTTCTTTTATAGCCCGGATAGTATATTTTTAATTCGGGAAAAGAAGGCAAAGGACAAAAATCGCCATGCTGTTCATTTGCAACTAAATTTCGCATATATTCAATACCTTCATTATAGTTCATTTTATTCACCTTACTTCTATATTTGCTTTGTGTTTTATCGCGGTTGTTAAAGCCCAAGATGCTTTTCAATTACAGCCATGATTTCTTCAATGCGCTTGTCTCCTATGCCCTTGATCTGCCGGAGGTCTTTCTCAACCTCCCGTAGATCGATAGACTTACCGTCGCTTTCCAGCAGTCCGTTTGCGTAACGCATCAGGAAGGCTTGCAGCTCCTCACGACTCATTTTCTTGATTGCACGATAGGTTTCTCGATCTATGATAATCTGTTCTGACATAGTTTCACTTCTTTCAACGAGCTATATTCAGTATTATTATAGCACAAAAACTGTAAAAAAGCAATAGCTGTACATATCGTCGCCGCTGAGCCAGCTCTACGTTCTTTCAGAGTCGCTTTGCCGGAATATAGAGCCATCAAATATAAGAATAGTGCTGAGAAGCATAGAACTTCTCGGCACCTTTTCAAACGCTCATCTGCAATCTTTGCACCAAGACTGATTACGGATTTCACCGTTTCCCATATTTCTGTAGCCGAAATCGCTGAGCGGTTTTTCCTTTCCGCAGTGCGGGCAGACTCTGGTCGGTTCACTACCATTATAACCGCTCGACTGAACCTTCGGTCTCTGGTTGTTATCGTTATTGCTTGCCATAATAAATAACCTCCTATTATCTGTTGAATGTTCCGTTGCTGTTTATAGAGTATCCTCTTGAAAGCAATATCTCCTTGATAAACGCTTTTTCCTCCGATCCTGTGAAAATTGAATTGTATTTATCAAAAAGCACTTTATCGCTTTCATACCGTAAGTTTTCTAACCGCTGCCGCTCAGCGTCTTCTCTGGCTTTTTGCTCATAAAGTCTATCAGTAGTTCGTCTCTCACGCTCCGATTGCTGAGCAAATCCACTATCAAAGCCTTTCTTTAAATCATCAAGCCATCCCATATATCACATCGCCCCTCGTTCTTTGAGAATCTGCGTAATTGCCATGCGGCGAGCACGAGATTGTTTGTCACTCCTATTGCTTAGTCTGCGTCCTTCTTCTTTCAATTCGCTGTTGGACATTCCTTCATACTCAGGGCGATACAGGTTGATCTGTTCTTGTAGCTCCTGAGCTTGCCCAGCTAAACCTCCTAATACTTTGCCTAAACCTTCAAAAAAACCCATGTATACACCCTCCTTGAAAAGTAGAATAGAATTTTATTGGTTACCATGTACATATTATACCAAAAAAACTTACACTTGTCAATGCCAAGTGTAAGTTTTGTAAGATATTCACATATCAGGTGCTGCTGATTTGTGCCTTCTGACTTTATTTTTTGATTAAACTGGTTTAGAAAAGTTGTTCAAATATACCCGCTTCCATTTCGGAGATATTATATAAGTGTTTCATTGTATTAAAAGTTTCTTCGAGATTTCTTCGTGCAGACTTCCAGCCGCCTCCATCGGTTATCCAAATAAATTCAACTCCGGAAACCTGACGAGACTCCTCTGCTATCATTTTATAGCTTCTTGCTGTTTCGTTTAGTTTGGAGCCGCCACCGCCATAGAAGTTTGTTTCTATAACATAGATGGTACTACTGGTCTTCACGACAAAGTCCCAGCGCTTAGTTGAGGTCCCTTCTGCTGAGATAGCAGAAAGGTCAACGCCCCACTTACTCTCAATCTCGGTGAGATACATCTCCTTATAGTATTCGACGCCCGTCTTCTTTATGAAGCCTTCGACAAGGTCTTCCATTTGGTGACCACCGCGATTTTTACGTCCATTGCTATCGAGACCGGTTTCGATTCCGAGAACATAATCATAAAGATTGTTAACGAGATGATTGGCGATAAGATTAAGAAGCCCCGTTTTTCTCATAAAGGTTATGTACTGATCAATAGAGCAAGTCATTTTAGCAAAATTGTATAGCACTGCTTCCTCTGAATCCTGAGCATATATTTCGCTCTGCCTTACTGCTAATAAAGTCGGAATGCATCTAAGTATTTCCGGATAGCGCTCCAACAGAGAGCGAAAATCGGCTTCAATATTTTTGGAACCGATAAGCGAATTCATGATGTTAAGTTCAATCTTTATTGCTTCAGTATTTTCATACACTTTATCAAAGTCGACATAATAGTCATAATTGTTAATGCTGGCTCTCATACTGCCAAGCCAATCTTTAAAAACCCTCATTCATTATCCTCCTGCAAACGCATTCTCGATAATTCGATAAATTCCTCAGAGCAATCAATTCCAATATATTGCCTTTTTAGACGTAGTGCCGCAACACCAGTAGTAGAGCTCCCACAAAATGGATCTAAGATTATATCACCTTCATTTGTAGAAGCTTCGATTATTCTTGTTAATAAATACAAGGGCTTCTGTGTCGGATGCTTCCCGTGCTTTTTTTCGTTCTTTGGTGTCAATGCTCCTGTCCAGACATCCTTCATCTGTTTTCCGCCGTTTTGCTCCTTCATCAATTGGTAATTGAAAAGGTGATGCGCTTTTTTATCGTTTTTTTGCGCCCATAAAATTGTCTCTGTACTGTGTGTGAAACACCGACAAGCAAGATTAGGTGGTGGGTTTGTTTTTTGCCATGTTATATTGTTGATTATTTTGAAACCTTCTTGCTCTAATGCCGCGCCGATGCTATAGATGTTGTGTAAAGTGCCGCTAATCCATATAGAGCCGTTAGGCTTTAAAACGCGTTTACACAAGCGAATCCAAGCACGATTAAATGCGTGTTTTTCTTCAAATGGAAGAGAGCTATCCCAATCACCTTTGTTTACAGACACCATTCTTCCTGCTTGACAAGTTATCCCATTGCTACTTAAAAAGTACGGTGGATCTGCAAAAACCATGTCAACAGATTCAGGGAGCATTCTCTCAAGTAATGTAAGAGAATCTCCCTGAACAAGCATAGCTGTGTCTGTTTTATAAGCAGCTAATGGTTCGCTGCTAAAAACATTCAACATACACACCTCAATAGTTCGTTATTATTACTTCTTTACCTACGCGTTTGCTGGCGTCACTGTTGATGGCTCTACGAACGCTGATTTCTTCAATCTGGAAGCCCTCATAAAGTTCATGTACAAGAGGAACGTTATGATTACTCAGCATAATCATTGCGCCTCTCTTGTCAAGTTCGCGGAAGAGTGAGGCGAGGCGTTTGTGATCTTCGTAGCTGAATCCGTCCTTTGTGTAATCAGTGAAGTTAGCAGTTTCACTGACGGGGACATACGGCGAGTCAAAATAAACAAAGTCCCCAGAACGCACGGTTTCACAAGCGCTCTCAAAATCACCATGTAGAATAGTAGTATCACTGGTCATGAGGAAATGCGCAATCATTCTTAAATTATCCTCATCAATTGATGAGCCGGTTGCTTTATTATTATAAGGCACATTAAATAAGCCCTTTCCATTAACACGATAAAGTCCATTGAAGCAATGCTTATTAATCCAGATCATAAGTGCTGCGCATTCAGTATCCAATTCTCCGGATGCGATTTTCTTATTATAGCGCTCTCGCATTTTCATATAGTGCTCTTTATCACATTCGACAGCATCAAGTTCGTTTATCATGGCGATGAGCGCTTCGACATCTGTTTGCAGCTGAATATAAACATTCAGTAACTGTTCATTAACATCGTTTATTGTTGCAATCTGGGGCTGTAAATCGAGAAGGAAAGCCCCGCCGCCGATGAATGGCTCATAATATCTATCGAAGTGCTCTGGCACGTGTTCCATCAAGCGTGGGAGCAACTGCTTTTTTCCACCTGCCCACTTAACAAATGGGTTCATTTTAACTGTAGTCATTAGAAACCTCTTCCTGTATGGTTTTGTATACTACTCTATTGTACCATGAATCGCCAGAAAAAGCAAGCACTCATAGGCTTGAATTGGTTGGAAAGAAGATAGAATAATACTGCGTTATCCGTTCATTCTCCGTATATCATACACAAATTGCTTCTGGAAATAGAAGGCATGGTTCTTATTCGATACATAACGCCGATATATCTGTGAATAAATAGGGTGATAAGGCATACTATCCTTGCTTCTTACTTGAATATGCGTTCCGTTAGAAGTGTGGATAAAACCATCCGGGCTTGTCTCTATATGATGCTTAAGTTGACTGCAGATAGAATAGTAGTCGTTTCGCCATATTTCCTTTAACCTCGCAAATTTCGGATTTGTTAAGTCTACATGGATACTTGGCAGAAACAACCAATTAGTGGGGTGTCCGTCTTTGCATACCGGAACATAAAGAATGTTGCTGATCTTCTCATACAGATGTGTTTGCTCAAAAGGACGCTGTTGAATAAGTTCGTCGATAACACTGCTGATTTGAGTAATAAAAACGGTTTCTCTCGGATTTCCAGCAGCATCGCACTTGTTTGTTTTTAGCTCCCCATCTTCAAAATCACAATTGGTATTTGATAACTGCATACCAAGGGCTAATTCAAGGAGCTGTCCGGTTTTTCCTTTGTTAATAATAATCAGATTCATCTGTTCTGGCGAGAAGAGTTTTCCAAAAGGAATCCCAGATACTCTGTTGAATCGACGAAGTGCTTCTTCAAGTCTCATTTTTTACCTCCTATTCAGCTGATGGGATTTTTGTCCACGTCATGTTTCTTCCTGAGTAGTTCCAGTAACGTATATCCTGCTCGATAAATAGCCATTTTATAGTTTTGAGTATGTGGTCAACCTCAAGTCCAGTCTTGAATGTGATTTGTTTGTACTCCTCTTCTGTTACTTCATGGCATTCAAATACCTTTTTCAGTAATTTATACAGTTTTTTATACATAGCGGGATTCTCAGCTTTTTTCTTAGCTAAGTCCTCAGCAAAATCATCGTGAGATGGGTAGTTTCTTGCTCTTTTGCCGCCGGGGTTATAATTTGCCCCCTCAACGCACACAAGAAAATCAAACCCATAATGAAGATTGGCTGGTCTCCTAAGATACACTCTGTTTCCGTCACTCAGCGTTTCAACATAGTAAATGAATCTCGAAGCCAGTTCATTAGCCCCTGTGCCGGGTGCTTCTTTTGCAAGCTGCTCAATTACACGCATTCGCACGTCGTTTCTTGAGCCTTCATTTGAAATTGCCATATTAATTTCTGTTTTGGTGTAGCCCGCCATTATAATTACCTCCTAAAAACCACGTTGACGACAAAGATTATCTATTTCGCGCCAGCCCATACCACGCATGAAATTGGCGGCGTTGTTTACAGGAACGTTTTCTATGAGAAAAGCATGGATACCAAGCCGTTTGATACGCTTCCCAAGTTTGGTATAGGCTTTTCTTTCCTCTGCGATCATCGCCATGTATAAAATAGTGAAGACGACATCGACAGCTAAGGCGTTATCGCCATATGACGCCGAAAGAGTACTTATTCTATTCAACACATCCTGAGAAGGCTGCTTACCAGTCCAGTTATAAACCTGAACATAATCGCTGTATACCTTCTCAACGGTATACTCCTTCGCAAGATTGAGAAGGAACTCAAAATAATCCGTATCCTTCGGCGGTTTTCGTATGCCAGCGGCATTAGTGTAATACACACACCAATCGTCAAAGCTCCCCTTGTCATATTCGAGTTTTGATTTATCAGAAAAAACTTTTATTATCATATAATCACCTTCACGGAAGTACATATTCAGAAAAATAGATGTAAATATTATATCACAAATGCACAAAAATGTCGATATAGAGTGCAATGGAATGTACGCTATTGCAGCGAAAAAATATTTCTGGTACCTCTTGACATTTCTACTCCAGTGTGATATAATAACATTACAGCTTGTAAGCGAACCTGCTAACAAGCAAACATATTCACCAGTTTTTAATGTGAATAAGGCTTGCGAAAGAATAATGTAAGGCGTAAAATGAATTAAAGTGAAAATGAATAGCCATAAAGTAATGTGATGCAAGCGAGAATAATGTGAAGTAAAGGTGAATGGTATGAACATGAATGCACAAAACTTTGGAGAGTTTCTCCAGCACAAACGTGAAGAAAAGGAGATAACCTTGCGGCGCATGGCTGATATGCTAAGCGTTTCTGCCCCATTTCTTAGTGATGTCGAAAAGGGACGCCGTAATTCACTCGACATGGACAAGCTCGTTCTGCTCAAGCAGATTCTTGATTTATCCGATGACGAGCACCAGACAATGCTGAATCTTGCAGGCAAACAGAGAAAAACAGTAGCTCCCGATCTTCCGGAGTACATTATGGATCGAGATTATGTATCCGCTGCACTTCGTACAGCCCGTGATCTTGATGCTGGTGAGGCAGAATGGCAACGTTTTGTGGAGGAGCTGAAAAAACGGAAAAGATGATTCTCAATCCATGTATAATCCTATCGTCAGAACCGACTACCACTCTCTTCCGGTGTTAAAGAGAGACGAGATTGATGACATTGCCGAGCGCTTCCTACGCGATTACCAGCCGGACGTGTTTACTAATCCTACTGCTATTGACATAGATGGGTTTCTTGAAGGCTATCTTAAAGCTACACCGGATTATCAGTATTTGTCTAACAACATGATATATCTGGGCATGACCGTCTTTCAGGATACCAACTCTATTCCTGTTTTTAATCCCTACAAAAACGAAGCAGAGTATTTCAGTGCAAAGGCAAACACTGTTATTTTTGATACCCGCCTCGTAGAAGAAGCAAATCAGGAGCATAGATATCGTTTCACAGCAGGACATGAATGCGGGCATCTTATATTCCATCGACCGTATTTCCTGCGGCAGCATCGTCTTCGTATGCAATTTGGCATTGATGATGATATAATCCTGCAATGCCGCCGCACTGACCTTCCGGGTGCCAAAAAGGCAGACTAAAAACCGACTCTGATTGGCTCGAATGGCAGGCAAATCAGTTTTCCGGTTCATTCCTGATGCCCAAATCGGCTGTTATGGCTATCGTCAATGATTATGGTACTACTCCGGCAGGAGTATACAGGGCTTTGAACGAAATAGAAGAGACGTTCAATATGTCTACCGAAGCGGTTATTAATCGACTGCGTAACTTGGGCGTTCTTAAGGCAGCGGTCAAGGACACGACTATTCCGTTATTATTCTAAGTGATCAGCGGGTGTAACACCCGCTATCCTTTAGCTCCTTTCGTAAGCTAATTAGCTAACTCAATAATTAGCTTATGGTTGAACTATACGAATAATCGCAATGAGATTTTGCTTTGAATATTGACAGATAAATAAATTCTGAATCAGCACTTGACAAGTAGTTCAAGTTGTGATATAATATAGGCATACCAGTAAAGGAGGAACTTGCTATGTTCCAGTTTGACAAATCCAAATGCCTCGGAAACATCTACCACCTTGTGAAAGAGCGCGGGTTAAAAATAGGCGATCTTGAAGATCAAGCAGGCGTGAGCATTGGATATCTTTCACGTCTTAACAAAGAGGATAACAAATCAACACCCGGTATTGAATTCTTGCTGGCAGTAGCGCAAGTACTAAATGTATCCTTAGAAGGTTTGCTTATGTGCGACTATGCAGAGCTTTCCCCCGATGAACGGAAGAGCATGGATTTTCTCACAAAGCTCCTGACAGATACGCAGGCGAGCGAAATACTGTGGCGGAAGAATGCACGCTCCGAATTATTTAATCTCGAACATGATGATTTTGGCGATGTATATGCTACTCATCCATTAATGGAACCATATGATGATGAGAGTGAACCTGAATTGACTACCCGTTTTGTTTCTAAGTACCATCCTGATTGGAGTGCTTGGATAACGGAATGCTTCGAGACATATATAAGTGATGATGTTCGTTTATTCCTTGTGGCTGCAAATTTTATCGCATTTCAGGGTGAAAAAGTGACAGGCTACGAATTGTATATGCAAGTCAGGGGGGGAGTTGTTCCGATATGCTATACAGTGGAAAATGAAGAGACACCTTTCTATCCATTGCTTAATTCCTTAATAACATCCGCTAAAGAATCAGCAAGTCATGTTCATCTCGATGAGGACGCACGAAGCGCCATCGATTCATACTTGGGCATTGATCAGTTTGAGTTTTTAAACGATAATGATGTACCATTTTAAGACAGGAGGAGACGTATGCAGGAAGGCGATTACGTATGCACACCGAAGAACCATATTAAACTCGGAGAGATTTGCCGGGATGATAATGGTGAACCCGCGCTGTTGGTAAAGAGAAGCAGGAAAAAGGAATATGAGAAAGTACCGATTGCGTGGTTTATAACCATCTTTCCGCAGTTACTTGATAATTCATCGAAACATAATCCCAATCGCTCCGAGTGAGTTGAGCCGAATGTGAGTTCAGCCGATGTGAGCATTCAAGATGGCTTATGCCATCTGAATGCAACATCGGCTTTTTTATTTGAAAGGAGTAACTATGAAGAAAGCATACACGTATAGATGCCCGCACAAAGGTGAATGCAAGCATAGAAGGAACTGCTTCATTCTTAAAACGGAACACAAGCTGAAGGAAGCACTGGAAATAATATATAAGTGCCCAGCGGTAAAACGCGAAGTTCCGATGAGAATCTCACCTGATGAGTATGAAAAATAAAAGAGTGATTAACAGGTAAGCCGCTTGGACGAGCTATGCTGTAAGACTCAATATAAGTGATTATATTGTTCTTATGGTATTGTTCGTTCAAGCGGCTTTTTTTGTTTTTACGGTTGCTAAAACCGCAGAAAGTGTCCTATTGTATGTGAAGGAAGTTTCGACAAAAGCAGCCCATCGTCCAATGCCGCTGGTTTTCTCCAGTGGTAATATAAGACATCCGTCCCAGACATGACGTTAAACTGTCTGCTGCATACTGAGCCGCTTGATCAACGGCTGCTCAACGGTCTGTGGCGGCACAAATGAATACACCGGCTGTCATTTGAGCTGACGGCTGCAATCCTGAATGGAGCAATCCATCTGGAATGCGGTCTGATTCGTCATGCCCATTTGCCGGTAGAGATTCCTCCATTCGCAAGTCAAATGGAGGAATTTTTATGTCAAAACAGTTTTACCTGCCAATGCGTGATGCCAATGATCCGCACAAAGTTACCCTGATTCCTGTTTCCGAGGAAGTCTATGCAAATATCACACCGGAAACAAACCGTATCCGCAGCCGCCGCCAGTATCATGGGCAGTGCTGCTGCCCGAAGCAGTACCTTTGGAAATGTGATGGGGACTGCGATGTCTGCGAGTATCGTGCTTCTGGGGACAACCTTTCCCTCGATTATGAGACGGAAATGCACGGCGACACTTTCGCAGATACATCTGATACCGAGGAAATCGTCACCGACCAGATCCTGATGCGCCAGCTTCTCGAACGGCTGAAAGAACTGATGCCCGAAGCTATCACCGTCGGTCAGATGAGCCTTGATGAAGATATGTCCGAGCGGAAGTGTCTGGAACAGCTCAACCTGAAGCGCAGCACCTATCGTTCACAGCTTGAAAAGGCACGGAAACAGCTTGAATCCGAGTTCGGAAAATTTTTCTGAAAAAGTTTCGTCCAAAACGCCCTTGATTCTGTAGTGGGTTGTGAAGGGAGGTGAACGACACATGAACAGGAAAACCCAAGAACTGATCGACACCCTGATGGCAATCTCTGTGGTGTCAAAGCGACTCGCAAAAAATCTGGCAAAGGAGGACAAGCATAATGGATCCGATGATGGAACTGGTAAACGCCCTGAATGCACTTACTGCTGCATTACAGAAATTCTCGTCGCAGACAACTAACGCCTATCTCAACACATTCGAGGAGATCTACGATCCCGAAAAGGACGAGCCGCAGGCAGCTGAAGCACCGAAGGAACAGCCGACACCTGAAAAGCAGACTGTCACCTTCGTGCAGCTCCGCAGCCGTCTTTCGGAGATCTCCCGCAGCGGCAAGACGGCGGAGGTCAAAGAACTGATCGCCAAGTACGGTGCATCAAAGCTCTCGGATATCGCCGAAAGCGACTATGCTGCTGTGCTGGCAGAAGCTGAGGGATTGTGATGCCCGGAACACACGCAATTCTGTCACCGTCAAGCAGCGAACGCTGGATCAACTGCCCGCCCTCCGCAAAGGAGAACGCGGGCGGTGATACCGGCAGCAGCTACGCGCAGCAAGGCACAGATGCACACGCCCTCTGCGAGTACAAGGTCAAGAAGGCGCTCGGTTTCAAGGTGCGCGATCCCACCGACGATCTGGAATACTTCGACGAGGAAATGGCGGAATGTACCGACGCTTACTGCGAGTTCGTCATGGAGCAGGTGCAGGCGGCAAAGGAGACCTGCGCTGATCCGCTGATTCTGGTCGAACAGCGCCTCAACTTTACCCGCTGGGTAGCCGAGAGCTTCGGCACGGCAGACTGTATTGTCGTCGCCGACGGCGTGATGACCGTTATTGACTTCAAGTACGGACTGGGCGTTCTCGTTGAAGCGGAGGGCAACAGCCAGATGAGGATGTATGCGCTGGGCGCTCTGAATCTCTTTGAGTCCCTGTATGACATCAATACAGTCCGCATGATTATCTTCCAGCCCCGCCGTGATAACGTCAGTACGGCAGAGGTCATAACCGAGGAGCTGCTTCGCTGGGCTGACGAAGTCCTTATCCCTGCCGCAGCACTTGCAGCGAACGGTGATGGTGACTACAAGGCGGGCAAGCACTGTCAGTTCTGCAAGATCAAGGCGACCTGCCGGAAACGGGCGGAATATAACCTGCAATTGGCGCAGTACGATTTTGCTGTCCCGGATACGCTCGCCGATGATGAAATCAGCATGATCCTTGACCGCGCAGATACATTCATCGGTTGGGTGAACGACGTGAAGGAATATGCACTGGAACAGGCTATCAGCGGCAAATGCTATCCCGGCTTCAAAGTCGTGGAAGGGCGCAGCAACCGCAGATACACAAATACCGATGCCGTCGCAGCGGTTGTTATCGACGCGGGCTATGATCCCTTTGAGAAAAAGCTCATGGGCGTAACCGCGATGACAAAATTGCTCGGCGCTAAGAAGTTCAATACCCTGCTCGGCTCTCTGATCGAAAAGCCGAAGGGCAAACCCACACTCGTACCAGAGTCGGACAAACGTCCGGCATGGACAATCAATGATTTTCAGGAGGAAGATTAACATGGCAAAGATTATCAATCCCACAAAGGTCGTTACTGGCAAGAACACCCGCTTCAGCTACCTCATTGTGAATGAGCCGAAGGCGATCAACGGCGGCACTCCGAAGTACAGCGTGAGCCTCATCGTCCCGAAGTCCGATACCATGACCGTCGAGAAGATCAAGGCTGCGATCAAGGCTGCCTACGACGAGGGGCAGGGCAAGCTCAAGGGCAACGGAAAGTCTGTGCCGCCGCTGAAGGCAATCAAGACTCCGCTGCGTGACGGAGACGAGGAACGCCCCGATGATGAGGCATACGCAGGCTGCTACTTCATCAACGCCAACAGCGCTACGAAGCCCGGTGTTGTGGATGCTTCCTGCCAGCCGATCCTCGATACCAGCGAGCTTTACTCCGGCATCTACGGCAGAGCTTCCATCAACTTCTATGCCTTCAACACCAACGGCAACAAGGGCATCGCCTGCGGTCTGAACAACCTCCAGAAGCTCCGCGACGGAGAGCCTCTCGGCGGCAAGTCCCGTGCTGAGGATGATTTCGCAGACATGGACGATGACGACGACGATTTCCTTTCGTGAGGTGACGGTATGAATACAGTATTCACGATGATTATGGGTGTGTCCGGCTGCATTATGATGCTCTGCTGGACAACCATCTCGATCACTATTCTGATCGACACCTTCAAGAACCGTAAGAAATAACAACGCAATGTCAGGAGGGCGACTGACGGGATTCCGTCCGGGTGGGTTTAAGGATGTGATGACAATGAAAACGCTGGAACTGGATCTCGAAACTTTTTCTGATGTTGACCTGCTCTCCGCTGGGGTGTATCCCTACGCGGAGTCTTCGCAGTTTGATCTGCTGCTGTTCGGTTATTCCGTTGACGGTGGTGAGGTGCAGGTGGTCGATGTTGTGAACGGAGAATGTATCCCTGATCATATACTGAAAGCTCTGACGGATGATTCCGTCCTGAAATATGCGCATAACGCTTCCTTTGAACGTATCTGCTTGTCGGTGTATCTGCGCAGGCACTATCCTGAATATTTCCGTTCCTATAGTATCCCGGAAGACTCTGTCGGCGGATACCTCGATCCGGCAGCATGGCGCTGCACGATGGTGTGGGCTGCCTATGACGGTCTGCCGCTATCGCTCCGGAATGTCGGTGCTGCACTGCATCTGGATTCTCAGAAGATGGATGAAGGCAAGGCACTGATCCGCTTTTTCTGCGTACCGGATAAAAACGGTGTACGTCATTATCCTGCGGAAGCGCCGGATAAGTGGGAAGTGTTCAAGCAATACAACAAACGTGACGTCGAGGTCGAAATGGCGATACAGCAGAAGCTGTCGCGCTTTCCGGTGCCAGAGGCTGTCTGGGATGAATATCATCTCAGCGAGGAGATCAACGATCGCGGCATCCTGATAGATATGCCGCTGGTCGAACAGGCAGTACGCATTGATGCGCTTACAAAGACAGCGCTTATGACGGAACTGCAGAACCTGACCGGTCTTGAGAATCCAAATTCCGTGCAGCAGATGAAGGGGTGGCTTTCGGAACACGGCATCAATGCAGAGTCCCTCGGCAAGAAGGACGTGCAGGAGCTTATGAAAACAGCTCCGTTGGAGCTGAAGCGTGTATTATCGCTCCGGCAGCAGCTTGCCAAAAGTTCTGTCAAGAAGTATACGGCAATGCAGACTGTCGCCTGTTCTGATCACCGGGCGCGAGGCACATTTCAGTTTTACGGTGCAAGCCGCAGCGGTCGTTTCGCAGGGCGGTATATACAGCTTCAGAACCTGCCGCAGAACCATATTGAAGATCTGGCGGAGACGCGGGAACTTCTCAAAAGCGGCGACTATGAGGCTATGCAGCTTCTCTATGATAATATTCCGGATACACTGTCACAGCTTATTCGCACGGCGTTTATTCCCCGCGAGGGGTATAAGTTTATCGTAGCCGACTTCTCCGCTATTGAAGCTCGCGTGATTGCATGGCTTGCCGGGGAGCAGTGGCGCATGGATGCCTTTGCGAACGGCGAGGACATTTATTGCGCGTCGGCATCAAAGATGTTCGGCGTTCCGGTTGTAAAGCATGGCGTCAACGGTCACCTACGGCAGAAGGGCAAAATCGCGGAACTGGCTTGCGGCTACGGCGGCTCGGTCGGTGCTATGAAAGCTATGGGCGGCGATGATCTCAACCTCACCGACGCTGAATTGAAACAGATCGTGGATGACTGGCGCACTGCATCTCCGCATATCACAGAGCTGTGGTGGGCGGTCGATGATGCAGTAAAGACTGCGATCAGGAAGAAAACCACCACAGAAACACACGGACTCCGCTTTATATACCAGAGCAAGATGCTCTTTATAGAGCTTCCGTCAAAGCGTCGTCTTGCCTATGTGCATCCGGCAATCGGTGAGAACCAGTTCGGCGGCGAGTCGGTGACATATATGGGTACCGGCACAAACAAGAAGTGGGAACGCATCGAGAGCTATGGTCCGAAGTTCGTCGAGAACATCGTACAGGGCATCGCCCGCGATCTTCTCTGCTACAGCATGAATACGCTGTCGCACTGTTTTATCGTAGCAACGGTGCATGATGAAATGATTATCGAATGCAGCCCGGATGTATCGCTGCAGGTTATCTGCGAACAGATGGCGCAGACACCTGCATGGGCTGAAGGACTGCTCCTGCGGGCTGACGGATATGAGTGCGAGTTTTATAAAAAGGACTGATTGTTTCGTCCAAAACGCTCCCGATTCTGTAGTGGGTTGTAGAGCAGAGATGCTCACCCCACTTCTGGGGGGCAGTAAAGAATATGAAAGGAGTTTTATCATGCAGACTTTGATTCCTATGGATGACTTTGGCGTGTTCGTTGATAAACATGATACCGCCAGAGTTGACAGTCGTTTCGTGGCACGGCTGTTTGAAAAAGACCATCGCCATGTTCTTAGAGACATCGAAAACCTCGATTGTTCAGAGGAATTTAGACAGTCCAATTTTGGGCTCTCCTCCTACATCAGCGAACAGAACAAGAAACTGCCCTGCTATGTGATGACTCGTGACGGATTCGTTTTTCTGGCAATGGGCTATCGTGGCAAGAAGGCTGCACAGTTCAAGGAGCTGTATATCCGGCGTTTCAATGAGATGGAAGCTTTCATCAAAACGCTGGTATCTGCAAGGCAGGAGTTTCCGCTGCTGACTGAAAATATCCGTCTGCTCAACGATGATCCGAAGCCGTATCACTTCAGCAATGAGTGCGATATGCTCAACCGCATCGTTCTCGGTATGACGGCAAAACAGTTCAGGGTATTGCACGGCATTGAGAAAAAGACCAGCATTCGCCCGTACTTGACGCAGGAACAGATCGACCTGCTGGAAACGCTGCAGAAGGTCGATATCGGCTTGTTGGTGTCTGTTCCGGATTATCACGAGAGAAAGCGTTACCTTGAATGGTACACCGCAAAGATCAAGAAGGAGGATTGACCTATGTTTTATGTGAAGGAAAAGACCGATGAAATTGAGGTTAAGGTAGAGCTGAACAGCGAGAACGTTTTCTGCGCCTGCCCCGAATGCGGCAAGGAGGTCGCTGTTGATCTGTCGTGTGTGTTCGCCGACGGGCTGGGCGATATGTACGGCACGGCAGTCCTCTGCAACGAGTGCGCTTGGAAGAGACTGCACGTGAAGCTGAAAAGAAAAGAGGGATGATATGAAATACAGTATTGAATGGTTTTATGCACTGGTCAGCGGCAAACTGATCAAGCCAGAGAACGTCTACGTGAAATGCCCCCGCTGCGGGAAGCTCTGCAATAAGGGCTGCGACAGGAAGCCCTGCGGCAGGAACGAGGTGAAGCATGGCTGATTTCTATAACAGCGAAGGCTATGCAAGTCCGACGGAACATGAGGCGTTCACCCGCATCGAACGTGAGGAGAAGGCTGCGGCAAAAGCTGCTGCCTTCCGTCCGGTCGTGTATATCTGTTCGCCTTACTCCGGAGATACGGAGAGGAACGTCGAGAACGCCAAGAGATACAGCCGCTTTGCTGTTGACCGGCACTATCTGCCGATTACGCCTCACATCTACTTTACGCAGTTCATGGATGATAATATCCCGGAGGAACGGGATACAGCCATTTTCATGAACTGGGTGCTGATGAGCAAGTGCGTGGAGCTGTGGGTGTTCGGCGACACGGTCAGCTCCGGCATGAAGGCAGAGATCGACCGGGCAAAGCGCAAGCACATGAAAATTCGCTATTTCAGCGAGGAACTGGAGGAAGTATGCAAGTAACAATTTTTCAGGCGGACTGCCTGCACCAGTCTGCAAACTGTAATTATCCGCACAAAATGGTGGTGGCCTCTGAAGCGGACATGGCAAAGGTGCAGAGCCGTGACCATGTGTGTGCGGAGTACGAAAACGGCTACCGCAGCAAGGATAGTTTCGTTGTGTCGGACAATCTCCCGATGGACTGCGACAACGACCACAGCGATGATCCCGATGACT